>Ga0134098_1001481_pt1 | contig 19639 bp, 22 predicted proteins | sample 9_3taG_FD_94456 | JGI IMG/M metagenome (GOLD analysis project Ga0134098, IMG submission 94456) | Switchgrass degrading microbial communities from high solid loading bioreactors in New Hampshire, USA - 9_31_10_142_A3 metaG | ecosystem: Engineered > Bioreactor > Semi-continuous > Anaerobic >... | reverse complement strand
TATAATAAGGATGAGACTCCCGTTGGAGCAGTTATCGTAAAAGACGGTATTATTGTAGCAAGGGCTCATAATGAAAAAGAATTAAAGAAGGATCCTACCCTTCATGCAGAGATATCGGCTATAAGGAAAGCGTGTAAGAAACTTGGCACTTGGCGACTTAATGACTGTGATATGTATGTTACTCTGGAACCTTGTGCAATGTGTGCCGGGGCAATTATTCAAGCGAGAATCGGGAGACTCTTTATTGGTGCTCTTGATCCGAAAGCCGGTGCTGTTGGCTCTGTAGTTGATCTTTTAAGTGAAAAGAAGTTTAATCATAGGGTTGAAGTTTCCTATGGATTGCTTATGGAAGAGTGTTCAAATATTTTAAAGGATTTTTTTAAGGAACTTAGGCAGAGAAAAAACAATTAAATTTTATACATGGAGGCGTATCGAAGTGGTCATAACGAGCCTGACTCGAAATCAGGTTGTCGCGCAAGCGGCACGTGAGTTCGAATCTCACCGCCTCCGCCAAAGAACCTGTTTGCAGTTAATGCGACAGGTTTTAATTTTTTTGTATTAAAACATTATTGCAGCCGAAATAGAACTGTAAAAAATAATTTACTGGGGCAAGAATATATGAATGGAGCAACATTAACGGAAGTTATTATTGACACTTTTCATAGACTGTACTAGCATGGTAATTGTTTTATTTAAAATCATAAGCTTTGCCACCGGGTAAAGTTTTTAATGTGTTCTGAAACATTCTGCCTGGTCTTGCAAGGAATGTTTTTAGGACACTTTTTTGCTGTGAAGGGAGGATTATATGGAAAAGTCTGTTTTAAGGGAATTTATCAAGTATGTCAGCTTAAATGTAATGGGAATGATAGGACTATCCTGTTACATTTTGGCAGACACTTTTTTTATAGCTAAAGCTTTAGGGGCTAACGGTATTGCAGCACTTAATTTTTCAATTTCTGTTTACAGTTTTATCCATGGTATCGGATTAATGATTGCTATAGGCGGTGCTACAAGATATACCATATTGAAATCCCAGGGTAAAGACAATGAAGCTAATATGACCTTTACCACTTGTGTAAAATTAGGTATCTTTACAGGGATTGTTTTTATTATAGTTGGCATATTACGGTCGGAAACATTGGCATTAATATTGGGTGCGGATACATCTACATTGCCCCTTACAAAGACTTATTTGACTACCATATTATGTTTCTCTCCGTTTTTTATTATGAACAATATCATGCTGGCTTTTGTGCGCAATGACAATAATCCCAAATTGCCAATGGTTGCAATGTTAACCGGGAGTTTTTCCAATATCCTTTTAGATTACATATTCATGTTTCCCCTTAGAATGGGAATGTTCGGAGCAGCTTTTGCAACGTGTCTTGCACCGATAATAAATATAGTTATACTGTTTAGGCATTTCATGGGAGAGAGAAACAGTTTAAAATATACCCGCAGCAGGATAATTCTATCTTCCCTTTTGGATATATTGAGTCTGGGATTATCGGCTTTTATTGCCGAGGTTTCTTCGGCTATTGTGCTCATAACCTTTAATCTTGCAATTTTAAGCATTGAAGGTAACTTAGGAGTTGCTGCCTATGGAATTATTGCTAATATAGCACTGGTCATTCTGGCTATCTTTACTGGAATTGCACAAGGTGTACAGCCTCTAGTCAGTAAAGGGCACGGTTTGAAAAATCACAATGAATTAAAAAAGGTAGTAAAATATGCTTTACTAACTTCATTTTTGCTGGCATTGATTACATATATAGGTATGTTTCGTCATGTTGAAAGTATTATTGAGATTTTCAACAGTCAACATATTTCGGAGATAGCCGGGATTGCAAAAACAGGATTCAAAATCTACTTCGGTGGTTTTTTCTTTGCCGGTATTAATATAATTCTGACCATGTATTTTAGTGCTACAGAGCATGCAAAGGAGGCATTTATTCTTTCTATTTCACGAGGGTGTATTGTTATTGTTCCTATGGTTCTTTTATTGAGCAGGATATGGAATATGAAAGGTGTATGGTTTTCTTTCGTTTTTACCGAGTTTATTGTAACTGTAATGGCAACTTTTATAGCAATTTCAGGGAAAAAAGCATCAAATGTCCTTAAGTCTTAAATTTTTTGTATTTGATTTACTTGAGTGCCGTCAGGTAGACTGAAAGCTTTAATTGGAAGAAATATAAACGCATTTGCAGTTATAATTTTAGTTATTTCACGACAATATATTTTTTATTTATGATATACTTAATATACAGGAAATAACAAGGAAAATTATCGTATCGGGAAAAGATTTGTGCACTCCGGGAGTAAGAGGTGGAAAATTTATATAAGTATGTGTTAAAGGGGAGAAGGGATATGTATAATAGCCTTAAAAGGGTATTGGGTACATTAATAATATTCAGTCTGGTAGCTGTAATGCTGGCAGTAAATACCTATATATTTGCGGAAGAACCCTATACGGCTTATTTATTTGTTCACTTTACGGGTGAGAGTGCAAACGGAGAACAGACTTATTTTTCAGTCAGCAAAGATGGCTTGCATTGGACGGATTTAAATAACTCAGCACCTGTACTGATTTCTGATGTAGGAGAAAAGGGTGTTCGGGATCAGTCAATTATACGTTCAGTTGATGGCAGCAAATATTGGATACTTGCAACGGATTTAAGGATTGCCAGTGGGAAAGGATGGAATGCAGCACAATATAATGGGAGTAAATCCATTGTTATCTGGGAATCAACCGATTTGATAAACTGGTCATCGCCAAGATTGGTAAATGTAGCATGGAATATCCCATCAGCCGGTTGTGTGTGGGCACCGGAGGCAATTTATGATGAAGAAACAGGGAATTATGTAGTATATTGGGCTACTATTTCACCGTTAAATGGAGTTACAAAGGCTCGTATATATTATTGCACAACAAAGGACTTTATTACGTTTTCCGAGGCTAAATTGTATATTGATCGTCCCGGTAACCAGGGTATTATTGATACTCAGATATTGAAGGTGAATGGAAAATACAAGTACATAAGAGCATCAAGGGATGGACAGATTACCCTTGAAGGAAGCAATTCTATTCTGGGTAATTGGACTTACATAGGAGATATTTCGCACTTAGGGTATACGGAAGCTCAAGTGGAAGGTCCTATTCTTTATAAATTCAACAATGAAAATCGTTGGGGATTAATGGTTGACCAGTATGCTTCGAATAAGGGATATCTTCCGTTGGTAACAAATGATTTGACTTCCACAGCCAATTTTAGAGTACTTAGTTCGGGAGAATATTTCCTCGGTGCAAATAGGAAAAGACATGGAAGTATTATTAATATAACTGAGGAACAGTACAATGCCCTTGTTTCCAAATGGCCGAGTGAGCCAAGCAGCAGGATACAGTCCTATAATTATCCCGACAGGTTTGTAAGACACATTAATTTTGATGCCAGAATTGATTCTGATATTAATCCCTTTGCCGATTCTATGTGGAAGATTGTTCCGGGACTTGCCAATCCATCGGGTTATGTATCCTTCGAAGCGGTAAACTACCCCGGATATTATTTAAGGCACTATAACTATGATTTTGAACTGGCAAAGGATGACGGTACTGTAACATTTAAAGAGGATGCCACATTTAAGATAGTACCGGGGCTTAAAGATTCAACCTGGGTTTCTTTCCAGTCATATAATTATCCTAACAGATATATAAGGCATTATGGTTATTTGTTAAAACTTGAAGAAATTTCAACAGATATTGATAAACAGGATGCCACTTTTAAAATAGTTGATTTCGGTCTGGATATCAGTACTCCGAAACCATCACAGGATATACCTACTCCAACGCCGGCTCAGTCTGTTTTATGCGGTGACGTTAATGATGACGGACAAAGAAATGCTATAGATTATGCATTGATAAAAACATATCTTCTGGGTATTATTAAAGAATTTCCTTCTCCTAAAGGATTAACTGCAGCAGATGTTAATGGTGATACAAGGGTTGATTCCATTGATTTTGCTATGTACAAACAATTTTTACTCGGCATGATAAAAGTATTTCCTGCAGAAGCCATGTAAGCTGAATTTTTATAAAAACCTTGTAATGCCATTATTTAATAATATCAGGAGAATAAAAAGCGATGAGAACAAATTCCCATCGCTTTCTATTTATCGCCTTTAAAATAAACTGAAAGAGTAAAACTAAATAGTGCTTAAAGCTTGTCATTTTGTATCGATAAAAAAATTGATGTCAACAACCTATGCCAATGCTGTTCCTGCGAGTAGATCCATAACTGCTATTATTACAATAACTGCTACTATCAGATAGCGCAAAATACAGCACTCTCCCTCCATGAAACATGGATTGTTATTTACTTTAACCCATATTATAATACTTTATCTGGCAAAATTCAAGATGGTGTTTTTGGCTTATGATTGCCGGAAGATTGCAATATTAAATGCAAAATTTGAAACCGGAAAGAGTATTAGTGGAGATATATTCAAAATATAAAGAGATTTATTCCTAGTAACACTAAGTGGTATATGAGGCTGAGGTAAACTATACAGATGGATATAGGGATATAATGGAATTCTTTGATCAAACGACAGATTAACTTTTATAATTTTTAACTTTTAAGCTTTTGAAACTATCTTCGAAACAGAACTCGAAATTTACGATTATGATGTTGAAACAACATAATTAGATATGTTTTCAGGTCATACAATTTGAAGCGAGAGGCTTTTTTGATATAATTTTATGCAAACATTGGCAGTTTATCCGGTAAAAATATATTTTTGGAGGCTTTTTATGAAAAGGTACATTACGATTAAAGGGGATATAATATTCAAAGAATATAACTCTGAGTCTTGGGAATTGATTATTGCGATATATCCAGAAGACGTAGTGCCGTTTTATATGGAATTACAACTACTTGCTTCAGAGCTAAGTGAATCTTTTACAGTAAGCTCTTTAAATTCGTCACTTGGCGCTATTATAACATTTAAGGGCGATGGTGAAGAGTCAAGAATTAAGCTTGTAAATAAAAAATATAAGTTGGAATTGAATAATAATGATTTTGGTGTAGTTTCTATGTTTCTCCTTAAATATTATCATGATTCTTATGCACCGGTTAGTCATATACATATCGGTTTAGCTAAAGATGATTCTATAAAAGGCAATGGCGAACTAACTATATTGGCAAGTGCTTCAGCGGAACCTATTAGCGGAAAAGAAGCAAAAAGGATTTTGGGTATAGATTGAATAGTTAAGCTTTGAGGATATAGAAATTTGGTTTATAAATAACTGAGTGTTCCCTTTTTGGCGAAAGTTGCTGTATAAAAGGTCGAGAAGGAGAATTTTATATCTAGCGTTGTTTCAAAAGCTTAGAGAATAAGATAATGATTGGCACTTATGCTTATAGCCTTCGGATTTGGAAACAGAGTAAAAGGTGTATACGAGTCGATTAAGAGTGGTGAATATGACCTGAAAGCATTTTTTTTGAAAAGCGACTGACAGCAAACACAATATTGAACGTTCAATGTATATGGAGAGGCAGTTTAATGGAATTGGAATATTTGATACTGCATAAGGACGTATAATACAAGAACATCTTTAAAGAACCTATATGGATACAACTAATGGAAACCTTCATGAAAAGCATAGAAAGTTAAAAAAGTCATTACTGTCAAGACCGAATAGTATTGTAGAAGTACAATCTACTTGGGATGGAATTAACTTGAGATATTTGGGAGATGGAAAATAATGAGCAGCATAATTTTGAAATCATATGAAATTGATAGTATGGCTGAATTAATAGAGAGGTTAAAACAAAGTAAAAGTATTCTCTTAGGAGATAAAGCTCAGCAGAGGAAAGAGTATATTTTATTGTCAATTATGGACTCTAACACTGATTTAGAACTGCTTAGAATTGGAGTTGTTTGTGAAGGGCATGGCTTGAAACCTCAATATATGATCAAAGATTCGGATGAGATAATAGTTGGTTTCAATAAAGAAATATGTTTAATATCTATTAGTTCACCGGATAAAGTATTGAGAAAAGAATTTAATTCTTTATTTTATGAATTTAGGCTTGTTAAAGCTCATAATTCTCTGTTGATGATTTGCGAAACAGAAGTATTTTGTTTAGATTTTAAATTTAATACTATTTGGAGCCTTTTCTGTGACTTAATTGTTGACTATGAAATAACAGACCAATATGTAAAGGTGATTACGGATGAAGAAACTAAAGTTTATTCAATCTTAGATGGACATATTATTTCAGAATAGATTTACCAGGTCTAATATGAAATTTACACCATAACAATTCAATGCTGGTGACATTTCTTAGGATAAAGTAACCATTGCATACCAGGCTTTTTTAATAAACGATGGATTTGGAATAGAATCAACTGACTAGATATGCAGACTTTGAAAAAAGTTTTATAGACCTATTTTTATCAACCATGTCATAAACTTTCTGAAGACTTATCCTATGAATACTGATTCAAAAAAGCATGTAAGCATGTTTTTTTGTTATGTTCTTTGCTTTTCTATGCCACGAAAATGAGGAAAAGTGAGATTGTGCATATTTTAAGGTAAATGGGAAAAACATAAAATAAATATGGCTTGTTATATGAAGGGATTGGAGTTCAAAAAAGGGGAGTGTATATTTTGACGATTAGGGAAGCACTTGAGGAGATCTTAGATAAAAATGAGATCTCCCAATATCTGTCTTTAGAAGACAGAAATATTATTATGGAAAACTATTCCCGCTTTGAAGAACCGTTGGAAAAGGAGTATCAATTTGATTCTTCAAAATACAGAGTAGCAGGAGTTGTTTTATATAACATTGTTCAATTGAGTGATGACCTTAAAAATCGCAAATTAGCTGATAATAAGGGACTGGTTTTTTCAATAAAGTCAATTTGCAAAATTGTCGGTATCGGAGAAAAAGCTTTTTACAGACTGAATAATGAGTTCAAAGAAAAGTTCGATTACTTTAATAAAAAAACCCAAAAAGAGAGAAACAACAAAAAGGAAAAAGTGATAGATGAAAACAAGCTTTCAAATTTGATGGGCATAATAAAAAAATACCGTAGAAAGTCGGTACCTCCGCATCTCAACAGAGAAACACTTATACAAATTTTCAATCACACCCTTTATTGCCTTCAATATCTATATATTGACAAAAGTGCTATAAAAATTAAGGAGTTTTTAGGCCATGTAATGGTAAACATATATATTGCAGGTTACGATGTCAAAGAAAAAAAACTGACAGAATTATTTGGTGAAATCGCAAAAGATACCGATATCATGCTTACCGCAGGCAGAAATAAAGAGGATTTCGTCAGGGTTAAGGATATATACGGAAAATATGAAAATAAAGTATACGTTGAGTTGGGTGGCAATTGAAATACTGCTTTGGATTTTTTATGTAACCTGCCAATCGGCCGATTTTCCACTAAAGTTTATTTTCATCAAAATACTCTGAGGTGATGGAATGCAAATAACCGAGTTGCAAGCTTCGAGAGTTATTAACGCTCTTAAAATAGGAGTCAGTCCCAAAAAGGATTTGGATATTTTATGCGTGGGAAGGGATTTGGAGATTGAGGAGTTTGACAGATGCCTGAATTATGTGAAGGAATCCAACGGAATGGTTAAGTTCATTACCGGGGAATACGGGACTGGAAAATCCTTTTTACTGCAGTTTATAGGCGAGATGGCAAAGGAAAAAGGTTTTGTCGTTTCAAAGATTCAAGTGGACCAGGGAATGAAATTTAATAAACTTGATGATATATATTATGCCATAATGCATAATTTATCTGCAAAGGGAATATTTAATTCGGAGTCGAGTTTTGAAGATCTGTTCAGAAGATGGATTGAGAAATTGAAGGATGATGATGCAAAGGCGGAAAAAATAAAAACGGTTATTGAAGAAATAGTCCAATACAATAGTGCTTTTGCAATTGCATTTACAAGCTATATAAGGGCAAGGATAAATAATGACCTGGAACTGGCCAGTATTTCTTCGGCATGGATTAAAGGAGAAAAAAGCCTGGCGGCTGCTGCCAAGGCAAGGTTTAATGTAAAATCGGCTGTGGACAGGACAAATGCCCTGGATTTTTTGAGAACCTTTATAAAACTTTTAACGCTTATCGGCTATTCTGGTTTGTTGGTATTGGTGGATGAAATGGAATTGGTTGTGGAAGAGAGAAGGGATATTAGAAATTCGGCTTATGAGATATTGAGAACTCTGATTGATTTATGTGCATCAGGGGAACTTTCCAATTGTATGTTTGTGTTTGCAGGGACAAATCAACTGTTTGAGGATGAGGAAAGGGGCATAAGAACTTATTCAGCCTTGCAAAAAAGGATTGTCAGTGATTTTGACAGGAGGGATTCATCGCTAAGGGATTTGAGAAGACCGGTAGTTAAGATTAAGGGGTTGGGAACTGAGGAATTGTTTAGACTTACGAAAAACATAATATTTATCCATAAACAGCTGTATAAGTGGACTCCGTTTTTGAGGGATGAAACGATAAAAGAGTATGTGGAACTCACATACAGAAGATTTGGAAACAAATTATCCGGGGTGAATATCAGAGAATATCTGAAAAAACTTGTTGATATTCTGGATCTGATGGAACAAAACCCGGGAAATAATTTGTTGGAAAAGGAAGTGGAACTCTTGAGAATGCATAATAGAGAAGTCAAACCATACGTGAACAAGAACTTGCACGACTCATACATTGAAAACGACAGTAAAGATATTACATTAGCATAAAAAATTATAATCAAAACCGGCAGAGGAAAGTGATGGTATGAAAACAACAGGAGTAACAAGAAGAATAGATGCTTTGGGACGAATAGTATTACCAATGGAGATAAGGCAAGCCTTTGGTATTAACAGCAATGAACCTTTGGAAATTTTTTTGGATAAATCGTCAATTGTACTGAAAAAATATAATCCCGGTTGCACTCTTTGTGACAACACGGAGAATCTGATAAGTTTTAAGGACAAAAAGTTTTGCATGGATTGTATATCTCAATTGGCTGAAAAAGCAGGATACGGTTCAACTAAGACAAAAGACGGCAGACAAAAAAACGCTTATAAAAGACATGATGGGATTGAAATATTTTCGAAAAAGGAGTCTGCGAAAAGTCAGCCTGAAACTGACAATGATTATCCTGATGATGATATGATATTAGAGACGGGCATAAACTCCCTGGTGGAAGATTTTTCTTCCTATGTCGAGAATTATAAGGAAGATGAGGAAGTTCACAAGATTGACGGTTTTGAAAAGGATAACCAGCTTGAAGATGATGAGAAATCAGAGGTGCAGGATAAACCGAATATTGAAGCCAGTGACCAAAATATGAGGATGGAACAATACGAAAGGGAACTTGAGTACCTCAGGGAACAGCTTAAGAATTTGAAAGAAAAACAGGAAAGGGGAAGCTTTTGGAGACGGCTGTTTGGAAGTGGACATGAGGAGGTTAATAAGAGTGAAAACTAAAAGGAAAATCAGGATGTGCAAGTATGGACGGAGGTGAAGGAAAATATTCCAATAACTGGATATGTAGGATATTTTTCTTCACTTGGGCTATTTCATTTTTCAAAATCAAGTACATAAAAAAATAGGGTGTCATTCCGATTAAATAAAAAACGTCAGGTCAATTTTTCTGCATCCCTCAATAAAAGGTTTATCTTTATCAGGAATAATTTTTTTAAGCAAGTCGGGAATATCAAATTCCTCAAAATTTCCATCTACAGTTATTTCATAGTATTTGCAATACTTTTCACCGTTGTGCTCGACTAACACTTGAGATAGACACCACAGATACTCATCCGTTCTAGGTAGAAAACAAGGGCTGGACCGAGACCGGCCAGCTTAAAAACAGGTGATATGTTAAGGTTTTATTCAAATAAATTAAAAATTGTAGGAAAAATTGAAATAGAAGTTTTCGACAAACCGGTAAAGGTGTATAATTTTGAAGTAGAGGATTGGTACACCTATTTTGTGACAGAGTAAGGAATTTGATCCACAGTGCCAAATAGGATTATGACCGAAATTTTTGACAACGTATAATGATGAGTTTTATAGCGTTTGTGTAAGTAAAAAATCAATACAGAAAATTTGCGATGAGGAAATTGCCACTAAATATACTGAGTTATACAAGTTGTTCCAAGAGGAAAGAAAATATAAAACTTTAAAAATGCTTTCAGACGGAAGTGCAGTAATTTTGGATTATGATAATCACAATATAAACATTATTAACTATAAAAAACAAAGCAAACATGTATTTAATAATGCCTCTATAGATTTTCTTGATATTGACTATAGGAAAGGGATACTTGCTATAGTAAATGAAAATGGGGTAAAGATAATGTATAATAATGGTAACGCAGTGATACATCCAGAAGAAGATTACATATTTCTGAAAGGAAGGATATTAGACAAACTCGGCAATCCTTTATTTATAACATTAAGTAGTAGCAAATTAGATATTAATAAATCTAAAATTGAAATGTTTCAAATTTGTGATTTATAAATTTGCATTTGAGTATTACAAAAACAACAGGCTTCTTAATGAGAGGGAGTTTTATGCCTAAACTTAGCGATAGAGAGGGTAATGTTTCATTAGAAGTAAACTTAATTGATAATAATTTTTTAGATGTTCAGCTCTCAAGACAAGATTATGAGAATTGGATTCCATTCGAATTTGTCCTGAATGTTGGAGAAGAGCAATATGCTTATATAGCTGACATGGGTGCTACATTCAGTGTATATGAGATAAAAAATTTAATTGCAGAATTTGAGCAAATATCAAACAGTAAGCTATGTAAGAAAAGTTTTGATAGATTTGAGTTCTCAAGTACTGAATGTTATTTTGACCTCATAGTATATGACACATTGGAGGATGAAGAAATATATATAGAGATATGGATAAATATGGGAAATCTTACTAATGGTAAAGTAATTGGTTATGATAAAGGTTTTAGGTTTATAGTAAAATCAGATTCATTTGTCGAATTTACAAATGGGTTAAAAATGCAGTTTAGACGTTTGATAGATTTATGATATACCAATATAAAATAGCATTTCACCATTCTACTGCCTTAATAAAAAATTATACCATTTTCAAAAGAAAAAAGACTGCATATCCGAATCTAGAAGCAGAGTAGGTATATAAACCTGGGTAAATACCAATTTTTGAGGAGAGCTTAAGTATGTTTAATATGGAACTTAAAGCTATAGTACCCCTGGATGCTATAAAAAAAGATATATATGATTTTAAAGATTACGATGATGAGTTAGATGACGGAAGATCGATTATAAAAGATATATGTGAAATTTTTGCCGACACAGGGAAGATATTATTTTCGGTGTCAGGGTTTGGGGATGAGAATTGGGCTGTTGACTGCAGCTTCGATCTACCGGTTATAATCGAGCAGTTACCTGAAATAATTAGAAAAATTAATAATAACGATTATAACTTTGTGTTGGATTTTTATGAACAGGGAATTGAAAGAGAAATAGAATTTATTGATGGTGTACAATTTGTAAAATTAATATGCAAGAGTAGAAATGATTGGAGTCCTCAACCAAGTGAGATAGAGATGAGTAAGAAAGATATTTGTACAATTTTTAAGAAGCTATATGAGAGCTTTCTGTCTTTTAGTGAAGTTTTATGCAGAGATTTAATAAATCATCATTTATTTAGAGAATGGATGAATATATAAATGGATAATATGGTCAAACAGCATTAAGAGCTACATCTGTACTTTCAATACTATGGAGTCTGGAAAAAACCAACATAAAATCAAAGATTCGGATGAAATAATAGTTGGTCTAAATAAAGAAATATGTTTAATATCTGTTAATTCCAAATTAAACTGAAAAACTAGGAGAAATGAAGATATACAGAAAAATGAGAGTTTATTAAAGGAGAATAAATATGAATGCAATAGATTTTTTAAAAACATTATATTTTGGAGATAGGTATTGCACTAAATTTTTACTTGATAGTACTAATAATAAAGTTGAATTACATGTTAATCAAATATCCCGTATTAGAGACAAATCTGGGGAGTGGAATTATTATACAGATGAGGACATTGAAAATGGTGTTCTCGTATTTACCGGTATAAAAAAAGTGTTTTTGGATGAATCAGGACTATTGCCAAATGACCAAATATACGATGTATACGCTAATGAGCATGATGGTATTTATGAGTTTGTTATCGAGACAAGTCATGTTGATGTTAATGCTTTGACACATGACTTAACAATACGGATAATTGGAGAAGGGGTTTACCTTTTAGATCCTGCAAAACCGGATGTAAGAATACAGGATTAATTTTATTTTAATGGAATAGCAGGGCGGTTGTTTTTACGATGACCGTCTTTCTTTTGATTGATAATATGACTATGCAGCATTTAGGGCTATATCTGAAATTGCAATACTATGGAATATGAAGAAAAACTTATGAAAAAGAGTACATACTTAACTGAGGCGACTTGTATATTCGAAGAACGTTGAGATTGGCGAAAAAGTCTTGAAGAAAATTACTAAAGTTTTCGTAAGAGAAGTAAGAAAGATTATCAATGTATATAAACGAAAAAGAGATAAACACCATAGATACTCATCCGTTCTGGAGCAAAGGTAATGGCTGGACTGAGGATGGCGAGCTAAAAACAGGTGATATGCTAAAGCTTTATTCAAGTGAGCTGAAAACTGTAGAGAAAGCAGAAATAGAAGTTTTCGACAAAACGGTAAAGGTGTATAATTTTGAAGTAGAAGATTGGCACACCTATTTTGTGACAGAGCAAGGAATTTTAGTACACAATGCCCAGAATTAAGACAGGAATGGAAATACCGGATCTTCTAATAATGGAGCAGGTGGGACGAAAGTTACTGCCGGTAGAAATTTTAAAGACCATTTTATCAGATATAAAAAATATTGGAAAATTTTCTTGGTGCAAAGTATCCCAAATATAAAGAAGATGGTTTAAGATTCTTAGAAGATATATGGAGGAATTAGGTGAAATGTTAGATAATTTTAAAAATATATTAAACAATAATTCTCTTGATAATATCTATTTAACGGGTTTTGTAGATAATGGAGAAGATGGAGTTGTTCAATTCTATCCTGATATGCGGTTTTTATATAGACAAATATGAACTTGACAAAAATCATTGGGAAAAAGGATTTATTGGATGGGATGATGCAACATAAAATAAAATCATGTATACATTGTTGAACTATCTATTGATAAAATAGATGTAAAACCTTATATGGAAATTTTGGGCAAGATATAATAACTCAAAAGTAATCTTTTCATAATCAAATTAATTTCATTTTTGAAAGGTTGAATAAAGATGCAATAATCTGCTTAGTTATGGAGTTATAGCCTCTTTTTTATATTTTCAATTTTGTTTATGAATAAATATATTGATGAATTTTTCAGCAAGCAGGTCAAGGTATATAATTTTAAGTAGATAAAGAACAAATAACTTTTGGAAATCTTTAAAAAGTTTACCTAAGGGAATTCAGAAACAGGCATGTGAAATATTTGAGTTGTTTAAGGATGATCCTGATAATAGCAATCTAAACTTTCAAAAGTTGAAAGGTAAGGAGAATATAAGATTTGCTAGAATAAATCATAAATATAAAGCATTTGGCAAAATGAATGGCAATATTATATAATGTTTGAATGAATGCACATGACTATTACTCTTAAGTCAGAAGGTTTAAATGCAGAGATTTGAGGTGTGTTTATGGGATGGAAACATATTGTTGTTGAAGGGCATTGTTTCTTTGGGAAGTCTGAAGCTAACGATAATATTCCCAAATGCTGCAAAAACGGACCTGGAATATTGGGATTTATTGCCTCGATTCGGGAGAAGGGGAACAAAAACGTTGTAAATTTTTTGCTTATGGAAAGGCATGCTCAACACTTGTTTTGACTGATGCTTCGGGAGAAGAAGTAGCATTTGATGCATTTTGGTCTGATGAAGATAGAGCTAATAAGGAACTGTGGCTAAAAAAAGAAAGTGCTTGGATTAAGAATTTAAAAGAAAAAATTGATAAAGGAGAATTTTAGGTTATATTGTTTGCTGGTCCGTGTATATGTTTACAAAGGAAAAATAAACATCACAGATACGCATCTGTTCTAAGTTGAAGGTAAGATCGGACAGAAGCCGGCGACCTAAAAGTATGACAGGAGAAGTATTTCAAAACGGATTTAAAGTAAGACCGGCGGAACCTTGAGGACTTCCAGGACCATATCATATAGGGAGTGAGCAAAATGGTATTATTTGATGATGGATTGATAAAAGAATATGTTGAATGGAAAAATGCGAATCCTGATAATTTTTCTTGGTGGAACTATGTAAATATGAAAGCTGATTTAGATATGGCATTAGCTTTTGCAAAATTTTACTCACCGGAAGTTATTATTATTGAGGATTATTTCTTTCTAAAAGATAAATTTTCAAAAAGACTTTTTGAGCTTTGGAAAAAAGAATGTAATAACAGCAAAATTGATGTGGAAAAGATGATGAATATATACCAGTTAAGAGACTTCTTTCATATAAATGATCAGGATACAGATAATATTGATGAAAAATTAAAAGCTCTTGGGAATGTGCTAAAATTTTTCTGGGAGATGAGTTTTAGTCGAAGATATCCGGACAAGCAAGTTAAAGTGGAAGTTTTTAAGGAAGATGATGAAGAGCTTTTTATTACTGTGTATGAAATAAGTTGATTGCTATATAAATGCAACATCTGCTAAGTAAATTTTATTTGACATAATGTTTTTGAACACTATACGGTTTGTGATTCTTCTAAATAAATATACACATAAAAGTAATTTGAGGACCTATGCTAGAGGTACTTTTGCTGCAAGACATAAATGTTTTGGAGGAAATAGAAATGGGCCTGGATATTTTGTTATTTGATAAAGATAATAAAATAATTGGACAAAAAGAGATTACACTTTCGCTTCATGAAGAAATATTTAACGGTAAAACAAAATGTAATTGGAGTAACTTCCCTTATTTAAAGAAGCTAAAGGACGATTACAAGACTAATATAATATTTACGGATAATGAGATTAAAGCGTTTTTGGATGATTTAATGGGGATTAAGTCATTTCTGGATGAAGGTTATGAAGGCGAATTAAGTAGTTTGATTAAAGACTTGGATAATAAAAGTGTTTATAAGATACACATTGCGGGAGATTGAAATGAATTGTTTACAATAACTGTGTGTATGGGAGTAACTTGTAAAAATTTACATACATTTTAGAGGATTAACGTTAATGGAAGAGTTAGTATTTGAAATGTTAAAAACAAAAGGACTTATAAATGATAAAGATGATTTGGTTGCTAATAATGAAATTGAGGTTAATGGTAATGAAGTGATTGTTAAGGGAAATAAAAGAGGTTTAATATTACTTGCCGATTACTTAGTCAAAATTGCTATAAGTGATAGCTTAAATAAACATATATATTTGGATATAGACAATTTCTTTGACAAAGCAAACTGTGATTTAATTATTTGTAAGGAATAGCAAAAAAGCGTTATAACTATTACGCAAACAGAAAACGAATAAACCGGAAGATAATCATTAATTTTCCCGAATTCAGCCAGACGTTTGGTTTGAGTTTAAAATGTTAAACATGACTTAATTGGGATTGTAGATTTGCATTTTCAGTTTCTGTCCTCATGATTTAATCTTCACTTCTCTTTGCATTACCAAGAATTTGAACATACTTGGTTCAAAATTCTTCAAATTCAGACTTATGTTTCAATAATTTCAGTTGAAATTTACTGCAAGAACTCTGAGATATGATATTATAAAATTAGAAGTTTAAGCAGTGATTTATACTTTCTAAACTGTTGTTTTGAGGTAAACTTTTTGTAAAAGCAAGATTAAAGGAGGGGTAAGATTGCCCAAAGGTACTAAGCAGCTATTTGCAGTCCTACTTTTATTGTCATTGTATATATTGTTTATCGGAGCTAAAGATGTATGGAACAAGGTGCTGATTAAAATGGACGGAGTAACAACAACGGGAATAGTAGTTGAATCTAGGAACGATGATGCTAATGATTCATGTCTATCAATTATTCAATTTACGGATGAAAATGGACAGATTCATACATTTAAGACAAACGCAGGATACAAGCTGGGCAGAACAATAGAAGTAAGGTATAAACGAAATGACCCCTCAATAGCACACACAACGGATTTTATAGGAACATGGTTTTGGACTGCAGTTATAATGGCGATAGGATTAATTTTGCTCTTTACCAGTATCTGTGGATTACTGGCAGCTCATTTTTTATATAGATGAGGTATAAAAATAACAAGGTCTATTATTAATCAAAACAGCCATACAGATTTCAAGTCTGTATGGCTGTCGAATTTTATTTACTTCAATTAAGCCAAGCGAAAGACACAAAATCGGAGGGCTTGATGCCCTTTAGATGTTATTCATTCATTGCTTGTCTGGCTTGCTCAATCATCATATCCTTGACCTTCATTAGCCTTGTGAGGTTACCTCTTTCATTTTCATCAAGTTTCATTGTGATATACTTGATGGTCTCGGTTAATTGAGGGATCATTACATATTCCAGGGCGTTAACCCTTCTTCTGGTTTTTTCGATTTCCTCAGCCAGCAGCTGTGCCGATTTTTCAATTTGGGCAAGCTCTAAAATATCAGGAAGAACTTCTGATAGTGTTCCTATTGCACCGTCCAGCTCGGCAGAGGTTGCTGCAAAGCCATAAGGGTATATATCGGTATCATCAGAGCTTGAAGTTTTATACTCCAGCACAGGGACATCAACGCTCATTATATTTTTGGTTGATACCTCAAGGGATACACTTTGTTTTGGAAACATAAGTGCAGCCTCCAAACTTTCGGAGGACATAACAGCCCTGGCTATAAGGAAATTTTTGTGCACTGTCATCAATTTTTCTTCTACCTTTTCACGGAGCTCTTTGTTTTTGCTGACCAATTCAAGGAATTGCTTCATTAATTCATCCCGCTTGTCTTTCAAAAGCTTATGGCCTCTTCGGGCAACTGCCAATCTCTTTTTTAGACGAGTGAGCTCCATCCTGGTCGGATTAACTCGCATAAGTGCCATAACTATTCTCTCCTTCTAAGGGTTTCTCAAAAAATACTGTACATATGTTTTTTAGCCTTTGAGAACCCATATACGTCTTCTTGAATTTAAATTTCAATACTTTAAAGCAAAGTGAAAGAGGTAAAACAAAGTGATTTTATATTTATACTTTTACTATTAGTATAAAATATCGATTAAGTTCAATATAATTTTAGGTACTGATGTTGTCTATTTTTCTTCCTGCTTCGGCAGATATTTGTCAAGATATTCGTCTCTTATACGCTTGAGCTCACTTCTAGGCAAAATGGATAGAAGTTTCCAACCTATCTCTAAGGTTTGTTCTATGGTTCTATCCTCATCAAAGCCTTGAGAAACATATTCTTTTTCAAAGGCATCTGCAAATTTGGCATAAAGTTTGTCAACATCGGTTAGTGCAGCGTCACCTAAGATTACGGCCAGCTCTTTTGCTTCTCTACCTCTTGCATAGGCTGCAAACAGCTGGTTCATAGTGTCCGCATGGTCTTCTCTTGTTTTACCTTTTCCTATTCCTTTGTCTTTAAGACGGGATAGGGAAGGAAGAACATCTATAGGTGGTGTAATACCCTTTCTGTGCAGTTCCCTTCCTAAAATAATCTGGCCTTCAGTAATATATCCTGTAAGGTCAGGAATAGGATGGGTTTTGTCATCTTCCGGCATTGTCAGTATAGGTATAAGGGTTATACTGCCTTCTTTTGAAATTTTTCTTCCGGCTCTTTCATATATAGTGGCAAGGTCGGTATACAGATAACCAGGATAACCTCTTCTTCCCGGAACTTCTTTTCTTGCTGCCGATACTTCACGAAGTGCTTCTGCGTAATTTGTTATATCGGTGAGGATTACAAGCACATGCATATCTTTTTCAAAGGCAAGGTATTCAGCAGCTGTCAAAGCCATACGTGGTGTTGCTATACGCTCAATAGCCGGGTCATTGGCAAGGTTTATAAAGAGTACGGTACGATCTATGGCACCGGTGCGTTTAAAGTCTGATATAAAATAGTCTGCTTCTTCGAAAGTTATACCTATGGCAGCAAATACAACAGCAAATTTACTGTCTGTTCCAAGAACTTTTGCCTGCCTTGCTATCTGCGCAGCCAGTTGTGCATGAGGCAGACCGGAGCCTGAGAATATAGGCAGCTTTTGTCCACGGACAAGAGTATTAAGTCCGTCTATGGCAGAAATACCTGTCTGTATAAATTCTGAAGGATAGTTTCTGGCAGCAGGATTCATTGGAGTTCCGTTTATATCAAGTCTGTCCTCAGGAATTATATTTGGTCCTCCGTCAATTGGCGTTCCAAGACCACTGAATACTCTTCCCAACATATCCATTGATACAGGAAGCTCCAAACTTCTGCCCAAAAATCTTACTTTACTTTCTGCAACGTTTATTCCGGCAGAGCTCTCAAAAAGCTGTACAAGAGCATTATCGCCGTTTACTTCCAAAACTTTGCAGCGTCTTATTTCGCCGTTTGAGAGTTCAATTTCTCCCAGTTCTTCGTATTTAACTCCTTCAACATGCTTTATCAGCATCAAAGGGCCGGCTACTTCAGAAATTGTTCTATACTCCTTAAGCATTTTTTGCCACCTCCTTTGATGTTAATGCATCTATTTGATCGTTAAGCTGTGTTTCAATTTCCTGGAATACTGTATTAACCTGATCTTCAGGAACATATTTTGATCGTCCTATTCGCTCTCTGACCGGTAATTCAAAAAGGTCTTTTATGGATGCACCGGCCTCAAGTGCTTTTTTGCCTTTATAATAGAATCCCATTATAAGTTTTAACATTTTATATTGCTTATTGAGCGAGGTATATGTGTCTACCTCATGGAATGCGTTTTGGTGAAGATAGTCTTCGCGTATTGATTTTGCAGCTTCGAGGGTAAGCCTGTCGTTTGGTGAAAGTGCATCGACACCGACAAGTCTAACTATTTCTTCTAATTCTGATTCTTCCTGTAAAATCCTCATTGCATCGGAACGTAAGTTATTCCAATCCCGGGCTACATTTTCGCTTATCCATTTATCTAGCCTGTCTAAGTATAGTGAATAACTAAGCAGCCAGTTTATTGCAGGGAAATGACGTCTGTAAGCAAGGCTTGCGTCCAAGCCCCAGAATACTTTTACTATTCTAAGAGTAGCCTGCGTAACCGGTTCGGAAATATCACCGCCAGGAGGTGAAACTGCTCCGATTGCAGTGAGGGCACCTTCCCTTCCTTCAGTTCCAAGGCTTATAACTCTTCCTGCTCTTTCATAGAACTGTGCCAGCCTTGAGCCAAGATAAGCCGGATAACCTTCTTCACCAGGCATTTCTTCAAGACGTCCGGACATTTCTCTTAAAGCTTCCGCCCATCTGGATGTTGAGTCTGCCATGAGAGCAACGCTGTATCCCATATCTCTAAAATATTCTGCAATAGTGATTCCTGTATAAATAGAAGCCTCTCTGGCAGCAACCGGCATATCGGAAGTATTT
>Ga0134098_1001473_pt1 | contig 19686 bp, 17 predicted proteins | sample 9_3taG_FD_94456 | JGI IMG/M metagenome (GOLD analysis project Ga0134098, IMG submission 94456) | Switchgrass degrading microbial communities from high solid loading bioreactors in New Hampshire, USA - 9_31_10_142_A3 metaG | ecosystem: Engineered > Bioreactor > Semi-continuous > Anaerobic >... | reverse complement strand
GATTTCGAGACGAATCCCTGTTAAAATGATCGCAAATCATTCAACCTGAGGGTAAGGAGAATTTCCATGAAAAAGGCGCTGTTCTCTCTGTCGTTCCTGCTGGGGCTGATGCTGCTGGTCTCGGCTGCGTGCAGCTTCAACGTCAGCACCGCTAACATCCGGGAGGCCACGATGGCCCGCGATTCCGAAGGGGCCGAGCCCACCACCGTGTTCGCTCCCGGCGACACGTTCTATCTGATCGTCGACCTGGCGAACGCGCCCGACAGCACCACCGTGCGGGCAGACTGGACGGCCGTGGATGTGGAGGGCACCGAGCCCAACCTGTTCATCGACGGGACCGAACTGACCTCCTCAGACGCCATCCTGACGTTCAACCTGACCAACGACGGTCTGTGGCCCAGCGGGACTTATAAGGTCGATCTTTATCTGAACGACAAGCTGGAGCGCACCATCGAGTTCCAGGTGCAGGAGTAAGAGTTCAGCGGATCATTGAAACACAAAACCATCTTCTCCCGGGAGAAGATGGTTTTTGATTTTAAGCGGAAAAGTTACGGTTTACCTTCCGTCACGCCGGCCGTAACGCTGCGCATACGCCTCACCTGTACAATGGACATGAATGGTTCCAGTAGTTCCAGTGCGCGCCCGAACAGCGGGCCTGGCGCCCGGTTTTTCAAGAGGAGGTATATCATGAAACGCTTCTTCGCACGCGCACACAACGTGCTGGCCCACATTGTATTATTGAGTGTGGCCCTCGAGTTCTACCTCGCCGGCGTCGGCGTGTTCGCCGCCGGCAGCCTGGACCCCCACCGGATGCTCGGCGCGGTGATCGTGCTTGGCGGCCTGCTGCTCACCCTGACCGGTCTAGCCGGCGGGCGGAGAACGGCAGTCGCCTCGCTGGCATTCCTGCTGCTAACCGTGCTCCAGGTTGTATTGATCGTGCTGGGCGACGTCTCGAGCTACATTGCCGCGCTGCACCCGCTCAACGCGCTGGCGGTGCTGTTCTTATCCCGCGAGCTGGCGCGCGGCCGCTACCGGGCAGAGGTACCGGCCGAGGCAGACCAGCCGGGGAAGGCGCAGGTCTATCCGGTCTAAAAGCGCTGTGGTATACGCGCTCTGGTTAATCAGGAAAGCCGCCGGGGATGGTCCCGGCGGCTTTCGTTTTCAAATCAGTCTGTCGAGCCATGCCTGCGTTCGGGTCGGTCTGGTGAATGCCGACGATGATGCCGGTGGGGTCGCGGAAATAGGCCTGGTATCCGACCCCGGGGATGGCATCTTTGGGGAAAATGATCTCGGCGCCGCATTCCTGGACTTTTGCAATGGCGGCGTCAATATCGTCCACCTGAATGGTGTTGATCGTGCCGGTGAAAGTCTCGTCCGAAGGCATCAGACCGCCGCCGGCGAGGCCCGGCTGGTTCGGGTCGCCAGTGGTGATCAGCCAGTAATCAACCGGCCCATCCCATTTTTTGATCTCCCAGCCGAAGGCGTCGCGGTAAAACTGGGCTGTTTTTTCGAGGTCGGTGGTCGCAAACTCAAAGTGGGTGATGCGGTTCATGGAAATCCCTCCTGAATAAATTTTGGAGAACCTGGCAGTATCCTCGATTATAGGTTAGAACATACGTTCTGTCAACTTAAAATATTCGCGGCAGGCGGGGTTATCTGGCCGCTCCGCGGCCTGCTCTGGATGCCCTGGTCTCCTGGGACGGCTGAGCGCCTGCGGAGCGGGGCAAATCCTGGCTCCCTGCGGAGGCCGGTACAGTTCTCATGCCCGGGAGCCAGAAAAACCGGTAAAGACCTTGAAAGTTTTCTGTTTATCAAGACTGACACAGTCCAATAAATCGGTTATAAATGGTTTTTCGAGAAGAAATACCCGGCGGCGGCCGGGCTGCCGCCCGAATGTGGGGAGAGCAGGAGGCAGGGATGAACCGTAAGGAAGTCGATCTGCGGCGCATGGTGCAGCAGCGCCTGATCCAGGATCCGCTGGACGACCCGAAGGAGCTGGTGGCATATATGGGAGCGGTGCAGGCCCAGGAGTATTACGAAACCAAGTGGGGGCTGCACCTGCGCATGCCGTCGTGGGGCGATCAGGCGCTCGAAGAGGCCTTTGCGCAGGGACGCATCCTGCGCACGCACGCCATGCGCCCCACCTGGCACTTCCTGGCGCCGGAGGACATCCGCTGGGTGCAGCGCCTCACCGGGCACCGCGTGCACCGGGGCAGCGGGCACATGTACCGCCGGCTGGAGCTCGACGAACCGGTGCTGCAGCGCAGTGGGGAGGTATTTGTGCAGTCCCTGGAGGGCGGGCGCTGCCTGACCCGCACCGAACTGGGCCAGGCGCTGGGGGAGGCCGGCATCCAGGCCAGCGGCATGCGTCTGGCCTATATTCTGATGTACTGGGAGCTGGAGGCGCTGATCTGCAGCGGGCCGCGGCGCGGCAAACAGTTCACCTATGCGCTGGTCGCCGAGCGCGCGCCCCAGGCCCTCGACCTGGAGCGGGAGGAGGCGCTGGCGGAGTTCACCCGGCGCTATTTCCGCAGCCACGGCCCGGCGACGGAGCACGACTTCTCCTGGTGGTCGGGGCTGACGCTGGGCGAGGTGCGTGAAGGGCTGGCGCTGGCCGGCGATGCCCTGACGGCCGAAGTAATCGATGGGACGCGCTACTGGTTCGCCGCAGATCTGGTGCCGGTCTCCCCGCAGGCTGTGGAGGCATTCGAGCGGCGCGTTTTCCTGCTGCCGACGCTGGATGAGCTGCTGGTCGGCTATGGGCTGCACGCCGGGTCGCGCATGGGATCGCGCGACCTGGGCGGTGACGAGCTGCGCTTCTTCGCCACCGTGACCCGCGGCGAGCGCATATTGGGAAGCTGGCGCCGGCTGCTGCGCAGGGATGTTGTGGAGGTGGAAGTTGCGCCGCTCCACGAGCTCAGCGCGGAGGAGCGGCAGGGGCTGGAGGAGGAGGCACAGCGCTTCGGAGAGTTCCTGGGCCTGCGGGCGGTGGTGAGGCTGGTTGGTAAGGAGAGACCGTCGTAGGGGCGGGTCTAAGACCCGCCCCTACGATTCGGGCATGGGCGCCGTCCCCGTCCCACTCAGCGGTCCGGGACGGGGACGGCGCGCAGGACCTCGCTCAGGATCTCATCGGGCGGGAAGCCCTCGGCCTGGGCTTCATAATTGAGCACGAAGCGGTGGCGCAGGGCCGGGTAGGCCACCCGGCGGATGTCCTCAATCGAGACCGCTTTGCGGTTGTCCAGCAGGGCCTCCACCTTGGCGGCTTTGATCAGTGCCTGGATGCCGCGCGGGCTGACGCCGATGCGCAGCCGCCGGCGCACCACCAGCGGGGCGCGGGTGTCCGCCGGGTTGGTGATGCCCACAATGCGCGCTGCGTAGCGGTAGACGCGCTCCTCCACGGGCACCTCACGCGCCAGGGCCTGCATCCCCAGGATGAAGGCCTCGTCGGCGGCCGGCACCACGCGCGGCGTCTGGCTGCCGGTGGTGCGGCGGGCGATCTCCACCAGCTCGTCCTCGGTGGGCGGGGGCACATCGATCTTGTACAGGAAGCGGTCGAGCTGGGCCTCCGGCAGCGGGTAGGTGCCCTCCATCTCGATCGGGTTCTGCGTGGCGAGCACGAAGAAAGGCTGCGGCAGGGCGTACGTCTGCCCGGCCACGGTGACGCGCCCCTCCTGCATGGCCTCCAGCAGCGCCGACTGCGTGCGCGGGGCGGCGCGGTTGATCTCGTCGGCGAGCACCAGGTTGGCGAAGACCGGCCCGCGCTCGAAGCGGAAGCCGCGCTTGCCGTCCTGCGTCTCGGTGATGATCATGGTGCCGACGATGTCGGCCGGCATCAGGTCGGGGGTGAACTGGATGCGGCTGAAGCTGGCGTCGACGGCCTGGGCCAGGGTGCGCACCAGGATGGTCTTCCCCAGGCCGGGGGCGCCCTCCAGCAGGGCGTTGCCGCCGGCGAGCAGGCACACCAGCAGCTCGTGGATCAGGGTGTCCTGACCGACCATGATTTTGCGCAGCTCGCGCAGAATGGCCTGCTGGCCGGCGTGGAATTCTTCCAGGGTTACGCTCTCGATTCTGACAGTATCCATTGCATGCCTCGTGTCTAAAGCCTCAGTTCCAGGGCAGCCAGCGCCGCCTGACGGCGATCTCCAGCGGCCAGAGGAGGACCAGCAGCAGGAGCAGGGGACCGCGCCAGTCGCGCGGGGCGCCGGCGTCTTCGCTTTCCGGCGGGGGCGGCGGGCTGCCGTCCAGGTCTTCCAGCCCGCCCAGGGATGACCCCGAGCGGATCGCCCAGTCGGACAGGTTGGACCCGGCCTGCTCCAGGGTGAGGGCGGCCGGCCCCGGCGGGTTGACGGCAAAAGGCGCCGCCGTCTCGCGTTCTTCGCCGTTCAGGGTGTACGTCAGCGCGCCGCGGTAGGCGCCCGGGGGCGGCAGGGGCAGGCTGGCGGCGTACACGCCGGGCGCAGCGAGAGACCGTCGCCCAGCGGCCCGACGCGCACGTCCCAGGTGTAATCGGTGGCAAAAGTAAGCACCCCGAGCAGGTCGTCAGGTTTGAGCGTCTCGATGGCGCGCATGGCGGCTTCGCGGGCCAGCTCGATGGGCTGCACCGGGCTGCCGTAGGCGGTCTCGCTCATGCTGTACGAACGGTCCATCACCAGCACGAACAGGATGGGCGGGCGCTGGCCGCGCGGCGGGGGCTGCAGGCGCACCGGCAGCAGCGGTTCGAGCAGCGTGCCGCTGTAGCCGCCCAGGGTGTAGCTGCTGCGCCCGCCGAGGAAGATCAGACCGCCGCCCTGGCGGGAGACGAAGATCTGCAGCGCCAGCATCTGCTCGCTGGAGAGGCGCGAAGCCAGCAGGTTGTGCAGGAAGATCGTGCGGTAGTTCTGCAGGGCCGTCAGGCTGGTGGGCAGCCGCTCGGGGGCGGCGCGCTCCACCTGCATGCCCGCCTGGCGCAGCGCCTGCACAAAACTGTTCACCTGCGGCGAAGACGGCTCGTTCGTGACAAACAGCACGCGCGGCTGGGGAAAGACCCGCACCACCCCGTAGGCATGCGAGACCCGGGCCTCGCCGTCCGCGGTGGGCGAGACGGCCTGCACTTCTAACGTATGGATGCCCTGCTGCAGCCCCGGCAGGCGCACCTGGTGCCAGTCACCGTCCCGGGCGGTAAATTCCACGGCTGCGGGCTGGCCGTTCACCAGCAGGGTGAGGTCCTGCGGGGCAGGGTCGTCGGAGGGCGGGAGCTGCAGGGCCAGGTCGAAGGGTGTGCCCTCCCACAGGCTCTGCGGGCCGTGCAGCATTCCGGCCGCCTGCGGCCCCTCCGTATTTGAATCTAAGCGCAGCACCCGGACGTCGATCCCGCGCGCACGCAGGTCTTTCACGGCCTGGCCCACCGCCGGGGCGTCCTGCACCTGACCGGAGACGGCCAGGTAGACGGTGCCGCCCCTCTCGCCCAGCAGCCCGGAGGTATAGCGCAGGGCAGCTTCGGGTCGAGCTGCGGCGGCAGGCTCCGGCCAGGCTGGCTGCAGGGGATCGAGCAGCGGGACAACCTCGCCGGAGAACGAGGCCACCAGGCGTCCCGGGCCCGCGGCTGCCCAGCGCCGGGCCGTGCGGCGGGCGGCGTCGAGCGCGTCGGGATGGACGGCCTGCGAGTTCTCTATCAGCAGCACCTCCAGCGGCTGGGAAGGGGCCGTGCGGCGCTCCGCCTGCTGCGGCGAGAAAACGAGCAGCAGCGCCAGGGCGACCAGGCCCAGACGCAGGAAGTAGGCCGGCGGCCAGCGCAGGCGCAGCCAGAACGCCAGCGCCAGGAACAGGGCTGCCAGCACCAGCAGGCCAGCCCAGTAGGCAAAGGGCGGGATCACGGACGCCATGCCAGCCAGGCCTCCCAGAGGAAGATGAACAGCGCCAGCCCCAGCAGCAGGGGCGAAAGATCGAGGGTGCGTTCCTGAGACTCACCCTCGCCGCCGGGGAGCACCCCGCCCCTGCCGCCGGCGTCTCCCTGCACCGACCCCGTCCAGGGGCGCGCCTGCAGGTCCGATTCGACCGCCGCCCCGGCGTTGACCCCCACCTGCTGGGTGACCGGCCCGCCGGGAAGCCCGTCGATGGTCAGGGTGTAGACCCCGGGCTGCAGGGTATCGTCCCACTGCGCGGGGCGGCCGCTGTTAAAGGTCACGGACTGAGCGCCTGTGACAGTAGAGCCTGCGCCGGCAGGGGTCAGGCGCAGCAGCGGGGCCTGGGCCTCTGCCGGCAGCGGCAGGGGCTGGCCGGTGTAGAGCGTCTCGGGCAGCAGGCCCTGGCCGGGAGCGAACACCAGGTTGGCAACCAGCACGGGGAAGGCCGGGTGGCGGGTGAAGTTGCCCCGCCCCAGGTCGGCCAGCACCGCCACCACCTGGCTGGACCCGGCCTGACCGGCTGCCAGCAGCGGCTGACCGCCGGCCAGCACCAGCGGGGTCAGCCCGGCCAGGGAGGGGGGCAGCTCGTAGGCCCGCTCCCAGCGCACGCCGTTGAAATCCACCCCGGCCAGGCGCTCGTCGGGGACGGGGAACTGCAGCGGCGTGCCGGGCTCCACCGCCCGCGCGGTGGAAGGCGGGTCGAAGACCAGCACCCGCCCGGCCGGCAGGCGCTCGGGAAGGAAGCCGCGCAGCACGGTCAGCCCGGCGGGCGTGGAGGGCGAATAATCTTCGGGCGAGACCACGCGCAGCGAGATGCCGGGGAGGGCTTCCAGGGCGCGCTGCAGGGGCTGCGGGTCGTCCGCCACCAGCAGCACCTGTGCCCCGCCTCCGGAACGGGTGGGGCGCCAGGCCTGGTCGTCAGCGGGCAGCGCATCGCTCCCCGCCAGGCGCACCGAAACTACCTCCGCCTGGCGGTCGAGCGACCACACCTGGGCGGCAGCCGAGCGGGGCGGGATGCTCAGGGCCGCTTCTTCCACCGCATCGCCGTCCAGCTCCAGCAGCAGGCGGCGTCCGGCCGTCTGGCCGGCGTAATTGGCGGCCCGGGCGAGCACCTGCATGCCGCCCTCCGGCAGCAGGCGCACGCTGAGATCGACCAGCGCCTGGTTGTCCGCCTCCCCGCCGAAGAAATGCCAGCGCAGGGGGTGGGGGAATGGTGCTTCTTCAGCAAGGCGGTAATCGGCCAGCGAGCGGTCGGTAAGCACGTGGAACTCGAGGGGCAGGTCGGGGTCGCGGCGTGCCAGGCCGAGGGCCAGGGCGGCGCGCAGGTCGCCCCCGGTCTCGCCGGCCTGCAGGGCGTCCAGGGCCGCCAGGGTCTCCTGCAGGCCGGACTGGCGCGTATCGGCGATCACCTGAGCGCCGGTCCCGAAGGTGACCAGCGTGGCCGCGCCGCCGGGCGGCAGGCCCTGCAGCAGTTCCGCGGCGCGCCCCTGCGCCTGCGCGAAGCGCGTGGGTGCGGCGTCCTGTGCGAGCATGCTGGTGGAAACGTCCAGCAGGATCACCAGGTGACGGGCGCGCTGCGGCGGCAGGGCCAGCGCAAGCTGCGGGCGGGCCCAGGCCAGCGCCAGCAGCAGGGCGATCAGCAGATCGAGGAGCAGCAGCAGGGTGATGGGGATGCGCCGGGGGCGCGAGCCGCGCACCTCGGCTTCGAGGAAGTTCCACAGCCCCAGATGCGACACTGCCGCCCGGCGCCGGCGCTCTCGGAAGAGATGCAGGACCAGCACCACGGGCAGGCCGAGCAGTCCGAGCAGTCCCAGCGGGTAAGCGAAGGTCAAAACGGCCTCACGATCTGTACACTGCGCAGGTGCGGGATCACCCTGTCGTCCAGCGGCCAGCTGCTGTCGATGAGCGTGTAGCGGGCGTGGTGCTGCGTGCAGAGCGTCTCCACGCTGGCCAGCCACTCATCCAGGCGCCGGCGGTACGCTGACAGGGCGCGCGGGGTCAGGTCCACGCTGCGCCGCCGGCCGTCTTCAACGTCGATCAGTTCGTAATCGCCGCGCAGCGGCGGGCGCAGTTCGTCGGGGTGCAGCAGGTGGAAGACGACCACGTCCCAGGCGGGGGCAGGCAGAGACGAGAGCGCCTGCCCCAGGTCGCTGGCACCGAGCAGGTCGGAGACCAGCAGCACCAGGCCGGTCATGCCCCCGGGCCGGCGGCTGAAGGTGCGCAGTGCACGCGCCGCGTCCACCTGACCATGGAAAGGCAGCGCGTTCAGGTAGCTAAAGGCCAGCGGCACCTGCCCCTTGCCGCTGAGCGGGCCGAGCGGGCGCAGCGGGCCGCTGCGCAGGCGCTCCGGCAGGTCGCCCCGCTCCCGGCCGCGGACGCGCACCGAATCGACCAGGGGCACCAGGGTCAGGCGGTCGCCGTGGGCCAGGGCCAGATAGGCCAGAGCCGCCGCCAGCCGCAGGGCCGCCTCGGCTTTGGGCGGGAAGCCCCAGGCCATCGAGGCGCTGCAGTCCAGCAGCAGGTACACCTGGGCTTCTTTGGGCTGTTCGCCCTGGCGCACGAAGATATGCTCCTGGCGGGCGGAGGCCTTCCAGTCCACAAAGCGCACATCGTCGCCGGGGACGTAGGCGCGGTGCTCGCGGAAGTCCAGCGCCGGGGTGCGGCGGCTGCTGGTGCGCTGGCCGGCAATCATCCCCGGCAGCAGGCGGCCGGCGCTGAGCTGCAGGCGGTTGAGCTGGCGCAGGGCGACCGGAGAGAGCGAAGCCGGGCGGGGGCGCCCGGAGGGCGCTTCGCCGGCCTGGGGGCGTGATCGCGAGCGAAAGATGCCCCTCCGCCAGGGACGGCCCTCGCCTCCCGCTGGTGCGCCCGCTTCCCCCGGCGGGGGTGCGGCCGGGCGCAGGCGCCGCATCAGGGCTTCAACGGCGCTGGAAAAACGACGAGACCACATCACGCCACTTCCACGGGAATTCAAAAGGCACCACGAAGTTGTCCACCGCTTCGCCCGGCAGAGCGGGCGCGTCGCGCCCCTCGCTGAGCACCTCAGCGCCGGCCTGGGCCGGATCGCCGGGGCTGAGAGAGACCGGCAGGTCGCTGGGGTCGACTTCGAGCTCAAACACACCGCCTTCCTCATCCAGGCGGGTGATCTGGGGCGGCGGGCCGCCCTGATCTGTGCTGCCCTCGCCGGCGCCGCCACCGCCGCCGGCCTGCTGCTGCGGCGGGGAAGGCTGGAGCTCACGCAGGTCACTGGCGACCTCTCCAGCTGCGCGCTGAAAATCCAGCCCAGACGGGCTTCCCGGGCGGAGGTCGCCCTGGCCCTGCAGCGATTCGGCCAGGTCCTGCAGGTCCTGGGGCAGGTCGCCGGAGGGGACGGAGCCCAGCTCGCCGGCCGCACGCTCCAGGGCCTGGCGCATGTTCTCCCGGGTTTCGGGGGAGAGCTCGCCGGCCTGGCCGGCCAGCTTCTCCAGGCTGTCGGCGGCGCCCTGTGTGTCGAGGTTCTGCAGCGCTTCGCCCAGCTCGCTGGTGCCGGCCTGCGCGGCCAGATCCTCGCCGAGCTGCGAGAGCACCTCGCCCAGGCGCGGGTCCATCGGGGTCTGCTCCCCGGGCTGGCTGCCGGCAGGCTGGTCCTGACCCTGTCCGGGCTGGGCGCCAGGCTGTTCACCGGGCTGCTCGCCAGGCTGAGAACTCTCATCTTCAGAGGCCAGGTCCCCGGCGGTGGGGTCTTCGCCCGGGGCGGGCAGGGGGATCGCCGACGGGATATCGCCCAGGGCGCCGGGCAGCGGCACGGCCTGGCGGGAGGCAAAAACCGCCGCCAGCAGCACCAGGATCAGGGCTGCGGAGACCAGGTCGCCGGCCAGGTACCAGCCGCGGCGCAGGATGCTCCAGTGCGCCTCAGGCAGCAGACGGGCGGCGTCGCGGATCAGGGCGGCTTCCAGCGGCCGGGGCTGTGCCTTCTCTTCCGCCACGCTCCAGGCGGTGCTGAGCTGTTCGTGGAAGCCGAAGCGCCGGTCGATGCGCCACACCAGTCGGGGCGCCGTCCGCCAGGCGAAGAGCAGCCCCAGGGCGGGTATCAGGGCGAAGGTCAGGGCTGCCAGCAGCCAGGTGCGCTCGTCGGGCAGCCAGCCCCAGAGCTGGTTTGCACCCCAGGCGAGCAGCCAGCCGGCCCCGGCCAGCCACAGGCTGCGCAGGCCGCCGCGCAGCAGGCGCTGCACGAAGACCAGCCATTGAATGCTTTTCACTTCTAACAGCAGGTCGCTGCGTTCTTTCATAAGGATGCCTCCAGCGGCGGTTTGCGCCGCGCCAGCAGCAGGCGCAGGGCAAGCAGGCCCAGGGCGAGGACCACCCAGAGCGCCACGAACAGGCTGCGCAGGCGATTGTCGGTCTGGCGAGCCTGGGCGAGCGCTTCTGATGCGACCTGCAGGCTGGAGCGGTCGCCCAGCTCGCCCAGGCGGCGGGAGGTCTCGATCAGGGCCTGGGCTTCCTCCAGGGTGGCGCCGCCGCTGGTCAGGGCCTGGATCTGGGCCTGCAGCTGCCCGCGCAGCGCCAGAACGGCCTGAGCGCGCTGGCGGTAGGCGTCCAGCTCGTCCAGGCGGCGGGTGTCGTCCAGGCTGGCGTAGCGCCGCAGGGCCTCGTCGACCTGCTGCAGGGCGCGCTCGTACTGGCCTTCCTGCAGCGACTGGCGCGCCTGGGCGGTCAGGTCGCCGGCCTGCTGGCCCAGGCGGGCGCGGGAGAGCATCTCACGCGCCTGCTGCAGCCTGGGGCTGTCGCCGAAGCGGGAGAGGAAGGCATCGGCCTCGCGCAGCCCCTGGGCGGCGTCGGCATAGGCGCCCGCGGCGATCAGCGCTTCGTAGGGCTGCAGGTCGTAGTTGTGGAGCACGTTGAACTCCCAGCGCCCGGCGGCGAACTGCGGGTAATAATCCCGCCAGGCGGCCTCCAGCGCCGAGGGCGCCTGCTGGTACACGTCTTCCAGGGCGGTGCGGTAGCCGTCGCTGACCGCCAGCGCCTGCAGGAACTCCTGAAAGCGCGGCCAGCCGTAGGTGTCGACCAGAAAGGCCACAATCGAGACCTGCTGGACAGGGTCGGTGCGGTCCGCACTGCCCCACAGCGACGCCCAGGTGCGGGTGGGCGCCTGCGGGGCGGAGGGGATCTGGCCGGCCAGGATCACCTGCGGGTCCTGGGCGTAGGCGCCCACGCCGGCGGCCAGGCCGGGCGGGGCTTTGCGGTCGCTGATCTGCTCGCTGAACAGGGCCGCCAGCTCGTAGCGCAGCACGTCCAGCCCTTCCCGGCGCCAGCCGGAGGGGTCGCGCTGCAGGGCTTCGCCGATCAGGGCGATCTCGCGCAGGCCGATTCGGGCGTGGGAGGCGTCCGGCGGGATCCCGGGGGCCAGGGCGTTGAGGCAGCTGTAGGTCAGGCGCGTGGGGTAGATGCGGATCGTGACCGGCAGCATCAGGCTGGTCTCGAAGAGCTTCTCCAGGCGCTGGTATTCGGCATTGATCTGGTTGATCTGGGCGAGCAGGGTGGAGCTGGCCAAAGCCAGGTCTCCGGGGGTGTAGAGCACGACGAAGGCGTCGTGGGTGGTTTCGTTCCAGGAGGAAGTGGGGACGCCGCGGCAGAGTTCACCCTGGGCATAGGCCGGGTGCGGCAGGGCGAGGAGGATGAAGACGGCCAGAAGACAGGGGAAGATCCGCCGGCTCCAGGCGGCTGTGGTGCGGTGAGGGAGCGAGCGGGGAAAATCCAGACCCGGGACACCAGTAAGTAAATACCTGATCATGCACCAACCGGGTCTATTATACACGCCAACGATGGAAAACCTGGAAGGGGGAGGCGGAAAGCGCGCAGGGCGCGGATATTTTTTAGATATCTGCCTCCTGAGCATGGGAACCATGCCGGGACTTTATGGAGACGGTAGGATCCCCGCTCCGCGGGGAGCATGGTTATTCCTGAAACCGCAGGCGGGCTGAGATGAGTGCAGAGCGGCTGGGTTAGATCCACCCCTAATACCAGCCCCGCCCGCATAGGTCATGATGGGTGCGGGCAGGTCTTCGCAGGATCGGGCCGGGATGAAGACATATTTTAGGTCCTGGCAGCTAAAGCTGCACCTGTGGAGAGCACGAAGCCCCACCTGCGTGGGGCTGGATGACCTGCTGGTGGTAGTGGCTGCAGTGTGTTTGCGATTGGGAATCACAAACCCGGCGAAGGCCGGGTTTCGTGCTCTCTGGAGCCGCGGCATCAGCCGCCAGCTCACCTTTCTCCGCACCCGTCCGCGTCATCTATGTGCGCTACTCCATTTTGGGACGGTCCGCGCCAGGAGTTGAATCACTGAGACACTGAAGCTCAATGAAACGCTGTGGGAGCGGATTTCTTCAGCGCTTCATCAATAATCAGCGCATCAGTGGTTCAAACTCACTCCCCCTCCCACACGTACTCGCCCACATACTCGATCCCTTCGGAACTGACCGCATCCCACAGCGTGGCGGACGCCGGGCAGATGACTTCGGTCTGCTGCGGAGTGGTGAGGGTGCCGCGCTGCTCGAGCACGCGGTAGGGGATGCTCACCTGCAGGCGGTAGCGGCCCGGACGCCGGCAGTGAAAGGTGATTTTGAAGACCTCGAACTCGCCCGGCTGCAGGGTGAAGAAATCGGCTGCGCTGTAGGTGGTGCTGGCCTGCAGGGCATCGAAACTGGAATCCAGCTCGACCGTAGAGAACTGGCGCACCTCGCCGGCACCGCCGCAGGCGCCGGTCTCCGCGGCGTGCAGCGGGTCGGGCAGTTCGCTGCTGGCCTGGATATCGACGGTCAGGGTGTTCCCCAGCTCGATCCACTCGCTGCCCGGCACCTGGCTGGTGACCAGCACGCTGAGCGTCACACTGCCCGATCCGTCGTGGGCCACCGGCCAGTTGTAATAATCCTCGTTGTAGATCTGGTCCATCACCTCCCGCGAACCGTGTTCAGGCTGGATAAACGCGGGCAGGACAAAGATGTTCGGGCAGTCGGGGCTGAGGCGGGTGAGGTGGATCCAGGTGCTGTAGTCAGTCTCTACCGGGGTGAGCGCTGGCTCCGATACGAGGGGAACCGGGCTTTCCGTCGCCAGCACCAGTGCGGCGGCAGCTTCGCCGGGGGTGGGCGTGACGGCAGGCGCCGCGGGAGGGCGGTCGAGCAGGCCAATCAGGGCGACGACCAGCGTGCCGAACAGCCCGATCAGCGCGGCGAGAATCTGCGGGTCTGAGAGCTTAACCCGGCTGCCGGCCGGTTTGCGAGGTTCTTCCTGCATATACCCCCTTTCAGTCTGGCGGTTAGTGATTTCATCATCCCAGAGTTTGGGAGGGAAGTCAAGCGGCGTGCCTCCGTCCCTGTGCCGCCAGGTGCGTTTTCTTATCTTCTATTAATGTTCTTAAGCAGAACTTCTGTTCTATAATAAAGCCAGACCCATCTGGGGCATGGAACCTGTGGAGGTGCGAGCGATGTCTGAAAAAGAGGTAGCATTTTCGGGCCCGGTGCAGGTGTATCTGCAGGGTGAGCGATCCCTCAGCCTGCACAGAGCGCCCACGGCGCGCTCGGTATCGTATTATCTGGGCGCCCCGGCCAGCGACATCCGCCTGCGTGATTTCCGCCGCCTGCCGCTTCAGGCGGTGCGCGGCGGCCTGCTGGCCAGTTCGTTCGAACGCTTCGCCAGCCTGTTCAACGGGCCGGCGCGCGTGGAGATCGTCAATCTGCCGCACGGCGCTGAGATCCAGCTCCACGACCCCGACCTGACTGACGAGGCCGGCCAGATTCTGTGGCTGGGCGTGCTCGATCACGGCTGGGTCCCTGCGCCTGACGCGGAGTGGGAGATCCTGCGCCCGCTGGGCGGCGAGCGCACAGCCTTTGCCGCGCTGGTTTCAGGTTGAACGGCGCATCACGGGAGCGCGGACCCGCCTGACACGGGAAGGCATCCCTGGGGATAGAGAATGGTCATGCAGGCGGCGTCCCACCCGATGAACGGCCCGGCCCAGAAGGGCCGGGCCTGATCGTTAATCCTGGCGCTGGAGCGGCGCTTTCGGTTCAGGGCCCACCGGTGCTAAAATTCGACACAAACCGCAGGCCGCCGGGCAGAAAGGAGGATCGTTCGTGGCCGGAAAACCCATTCCTGTAGAGCAAATCTTAGAGATGCTGGCGAAAGCGCCGGGGGACATCGCCGCGGCGGCTGAAGGGGCCCCACCGGAGCTGCTGTGCACCAGCCCGGGCCCCGGGGAATGGTCTGCCAGAGATGTGCTGGCCCACATGCGCTCCTGCGCCGATGTGTGGGGCGGCTGCATCCGGCAGATCCTGCAGGAGGAGCGGCCGGTGATCCGGGCGGTCGACCCGCGCACCTGGGCCAGGAGCACCAACTACCTGGAGCTGGATTTCGAGACCTCGCTGCGCGAATATACCGCCCAGCGCCGGGAGCTGCTGGACCTGCTCCGCTCGCTGCCGCCTGATGCCTGGCAGCGCGAGGCCGATGTAGTCGGGGCGGGGAAGCCCCTGGTGCGCACGGTGCATTTCTATGCGCAGTGGCTGGCGAAGCACGAACGCCCGCATCTGAAGCAGATCCGGCGGGTGATTAAGACGCTGCGCGGAGGGGTGGCTTGAGGAGAATCCGGGCAGGCAGTCTTCGACCGGGTCCGCTCAAGGTTCACGAATGGAATTCCTTCCCTGATTAAGCGATCATCCCCATTCAACTGCCCTTCCCCTGCCTCTGCGGGAAAATTTCATGTTAAGAGGGAATGGCTGGCCGGCGAGGAGGAATCGTCTGGCAGGGGGCCTGTTAGCAAACCCATCCGCACTCTCAGCGTACCCCGGCAGCCTGAGGACAGAATTGTTACACCTGTCACTTGTACCATCCCTCTTTAAATCTATATAATTATGTTAGTAATTGATCCATCTGGCAGCCGCTTCCTGCAGGCCCGGCCGGCTGCCCGTTGTCCAGCCCGGTCGTCAGCGTCCCAGCACAGGCCTGCAGCTGTGATCTCTCCGCTCCGCACATTTTTCGGAGGGAGACGCCGGATGAATCCGCACAGGGTTGCCCGGCCGGCAGTTAACGAAACCCGGCCCGTTTGCGCGGGCCGGGTTTCCCTTGTCACCAGGGCAGCGTTCACGGGCGCCGGTTATCTCACCCGCAGTTCGTTAATCACCTGCACCACGCCGGGCTGCTGGCGGGCGATCTCCTCCGCCGCCATCCGGATGGCCTCCGATGCGACATCCCCCGAAAGGGTCACCACGCCCCCGCTGGCCGTCACGTCGATGATCGCGCCGCGGGTGCGGTCGTCTTCCTGCAGCGCCTGCATGATGGTAGAAGAAAGTCCCGAAATAGAAGTCACCACTTTTTTCCTCCTGAACCAGTTTTTTTGCTTTCACCCTTTCTGTTTAACCGCTCCGGGCCAGGTTTGCAATAAGGGAATCTCCTGAGCGGGGTAGGGATTCCCCTTAATTTTTTGAGGGGTCGGTTAACCTTTTTTGTAGTTGACAGAAGCGGCCGGGGCGGGTATAAGTGCACCTGTCCCCCGGGGCTGCTGAACTCACCCGCAGGTCGCTGTCGTCACGGCTGCATACACAGGCCGGCTGCGCGCCGGGCGGACGCCATCACACTTCGAGGAACATGAATGCTCTCCACGCTCTCCCAGATCAAGCGCAAACCCCGCAGTCCCAAAAACGAAAACGAATACGAGCTGCCGAAGACCGCCGGCATTGTGTACAGCGACGTGCGCCGCGAGTACTTCCCCACCGAGGCGCAGTACATCACCGAGAAAGACGCCGAAAAGGACGCCTGCCTGATCGCCCAATACCTGGAGACGCTGGGCATCAAGGTCTTCCTGTACCCGGGCAACAGCGAGCTCCCCGCCCGGCTGTACCGCGACCGGCCGGAACTGGTGATCAACCTGGTCGACTCGGTGAAGGGCGACGAGAGCCTGTCATCGGCGATCCCCGGGGTGCTCGAGCTGCTCGACGTGCCCTACACCGGCGCCGATATTCTGGGCGTGTCGCTGGGCGCCAACAAGTTCCTGGTCAAGAAGCTGCTGCAGCAGAACGGCATCCCGGTGCCCCACTACCAGCTGTTCAACACCCCCGGCGATTACCTGGACCCCACCCTGCGCTTTCCTTTAATCTCCAAGCTGAACGCCATCCACGGCTCAGTGGAGATCACCCGCGATGCGGTGTCGGAGAACGAGAAGCACCTGCGCGAGCGCCTGAAGTTCCTGATCGGGACGTATAAGCAGCCCGTGCTGGTGGAGGAGTTCATCGCCGGGCGTGAGATCACGGCCATTTTGCTGGAGGGGCTGAACCGCAAGGTGTACCTGGCCGAGAAGGTGTTCAAGGACCAGGAGGATAAATACGTCTTCAGCACATTCGAGTACCAGTGGCTGTACAGCGGTGGCGAGGTGCATGACTACGCGAAGTACGACGATCCGGTGCTCAAGGAGTATGTCAAGAAAGCCTTCGACGTGACCCACATGTACGATTACGGCAAGTTCGACGTGCGCCTGGACCCGTCGGGACGCTATTTCTTCATCGACTGCAACCCCAACCCGGCCTTCGGGCCCAAGGAGCTCGACGTGGCCCTGTCGGTGATTTTAGATATGTACGGGGTGTCGTTTTATGAGATCTTGAAGAGGCTGCTGCTGAACACGGTGCGCGACGCCGCCGGGCGCGAGCGCCTGCCGTATCCACGGGAGGAGGATGTGTAGGACACGGAGGGGGGAAGGTTCTGGCGGCTGAAGCCGCACCTGGGAAGAGCACGAAGCCCCGCCTGCGCGGGGCTTTTTTCTCTTTACCACGCTCTGCGGGGCGGGTGGTTGATGCCGGGCCCCGGTCTACAGGTGACGGCCGCGGAGCGGCCTGGGGTTGGATCCCGCGCAGAGCGTGGGGCCCGGAGGATGAAGGGTGCGGCGGCTGAAGCCGCACCTGGGAAGAGCACGAAGCCCCGCCTGCGCGGGGCTTATTTCTCGTTCACACACTCTTCGGGGCGGGTGGTTGATGCCGGGCCCCTGGTCTGCATGTGACGGCCGCGGAGCGGCCTGGGGTTGGATCCCGCGCAGAGCGTGGGGCCCGGAGGATGAACTTCCCTCATAAGGGCAGGTTTTATACTAGGGACCATTGCGCAGGGGTAGAATCAATCCATCTGCACTCTCCGTGTCCCCGGATTCAGCGCATCAGCTCATTCAGTGGTTCAGCGGTTCAATGGACCCCCTCTGCGCAGGGGGACAACGAATGAGTGGAGACCCTGAATGAAGGTTTTACCCCGCCCGCACGCGGCCGCGGCCGTCGTCAGAGGCGGGGCGCACGCCCAGCACAAACGGGATGGAATGGCCGAACATGGTGGTGAACATGCTCGCCATCTCGGCAGGGGTGTAGGGCATGTCGTTCTCCAGCCACCAGGTCACCAGCCCCACCCACGAGCCGGCCAGGCTGTTCAGGAAGAACTCCATGGGCACCTGGGGGTTGATCTGCGTGCCCTGCCGGGCGGCCAGGCTCTCGATCAGGTTGTGGATCGAGCGGATCAGGATGCGGCGCAGGCCGCGGATCACCTGGTGGGTGCCGTCGCCGCGCAGGATGATGCGGTACACCCCGGCGTTCTGCTGCACGCTCTTGAAGGTGATGGTGATGGCCTCGGTCAGCAGCTCGGCGGAAGGGGGCTCATCCTGGCCCGGCTCGATGTGCAGATCGCTGAGCTGCACCATCAGATCGTCCACCAGGCCCTGCACGCTGTCCATCAGCAGGTCTTCCTTATCGCGGAAGTGCAGGTAAAATGTGGTCCGTCCCACGTCGGCGCGCCGCGTGATCTCTTCGACCGTGACCGCATCGTAGCCTTTCTCCATGATCAGGTCGAAGAGCGCGTCCCGCAGCCAGCGGCGAGTACGTTCCACTCTGCGGTCGGGTTTGCGCACTGTTTTCATGGACACTCCAGAAAAGGTTGTCGATAATTATACAACACGTTTCAGGTTCAGGTTGACAGCACAGGCCTGCAGAATATAATAATAGACATGTGCCGTTAAGAGAATGGTATGTACATTCTAATACACAATGTTCAATTCTGGTAAATGCTGCGTAAACGACTTTTTTCAGATACTACCGCCGCTGTTTCCAGCGAGCGTTCCCCCACCTCTCGCTCCTCAACTGCAGATCAGACCGGTGACGTGCTGATCCGCCTGCGCGGCGTGGTCAAGCGTTATCAGGCCGCGGCCGGAAGCGGCGCCCCGCCGTTCACCGCCCTGCACGGCATCGACCTGGATGTGCAGCGGGGCGAGTTCGTGGCCGTGATCGGCAAATCGGGCGCCGGCAAGACCACGCTGATCAACATGATCACCGGCGTGGACCATGTGAGCGAGGGCGAGGTGTGGGTGGACGGCCAGCCCCTGCACCGCATGAGCGAGAACCAGCTCTGCCAGTGGCGCGGCCGCCGCCTGGGCATCATCTACCAGTCCTTTTACCTGATGCCTTCGCTCACGCTGCTGCAGAACGTGATGCTGCCCATGGACCTGTGCGGGCTGTACCGCAACGGGTCCAGCGAGAAGCGCGCCATGGAGCTGCTCGACATGGTGGAGCTGGCCGAGCACGCCCACAAGCTGCCCAACGCCATCTCGGGCGGGCAGCAGCAGCGCGTGGCCATCGCGCGCGCCCTGGCCAACGATCCGCCGATCATCGTGGCCGACGAGCCTACCGGGCGCCTCGATTCGAACACGGCCGAGGCCATCTTCCAGATCTTCACCCGCCTGGTGGATGAGGGCAAGACCATCCTCATGGTCACCCACGACCGCAGCATCGCCAGCCGCGTGTCGCGCACGGTGCGCATCGCCGACGGGCGCATCATCTCCAGCACGGATGCGGAGGCGTAGCGCGATGCCCGGCACACTGAACATGCCCGTCGTCCCCCAGATCCGCGACTGCGGCGAAGCGCCGCTGATCGAGATGCGCAGCATCGTCAAGACGTTTAAGAACGCCGCCGGCGAGTTCACCGCCCTGCGCGGCGTCACGGCCTGCTTCTACGAGGGCGAGTTCGTCAGCATCGTGGGCAAGTCGGGCAGCGGCAAGTCCACCCTGGCGAACATGATCACCGGCATCGACCACCCCACCTCGGGGCAGGTGCTGATCGGCGGCGTGGACATCCACAAAATGAACGAGAGCGACATGTCGCTGTGGCGCGGCCGCAACCTGGGCATCGTGTTCCAGTTCTTCCAGCTCATGCCCACGCTGACCCTGCTGGAGAACGTCATCCTGCCCATGTACCTGACCGGCTACCTGGACGCCGCCGGGCGCGAGAAGCGGGCGCGCGAGCTGCTGGCCCTGGTGGGGCTGGCCGGCTTCGAAGACAAGCTGCCCGCGGCGGTCTCGGGCGGGCAGCAGCAGTGCGCCGCCATCGCCCGCGCCCTGGCCAACGACCCGCCGATCCTGATCGCCGACGAGCCCACCGGCAACCTGGACTCGCGCACTGCCGACGACGTGTTCGCCATCTTCAGCGGCCTGATGGAAGCCGGCAAGACCATCCTGATGGTCACCCACGACGCCGGGCTCGCCCGGCGCACCAGCCGCACGCTGCTGCTCTCCGACGGCGAACTGATCAACTCCTGGGTGGCCGCCTGCTTCCCCGAGCTGCCCCACAGCCAGATGCTGTGGCTGAGCCACCACCTGCAGGAGCGCAGCCTGGACGAGCCGCGCCGGCTGGACGGCAGCACCTGCGGGCTGTGGCTGTTCACCGGCGGCACGGTGCAGGCCCACCTGAACGGAACATCTCAGGCCCGGCCGGTTACCCTGCAGCCCGGGCATTTCCTCAGCGCCCTGGAACTGCAGGCGGCCGG
>Ga0134098_1001388_pt1 | contig 20653 bp, 18 predicted proteins | sample 9_3taG_FD_94456 | JGI IMG/M metagenome (GOLD analysis project Ga0134098, IMG submission 94456) | Switchgrass degrading microbial communities from high solid loading bioreactors in New Hampshire, USA - 9_31_10_142_A3 metaG | ecosystem: Engineered > Bioreactor > Semi-continuous > Anaerobic >... | reverse complement strand
CAGCGATAGAACTTGGGCTGTTTTGCCAGTATAGCATCGGAAGGTCTTTCTGATGCCCAATAAGGAAAGGTCCATAACATTCCTAATATTTCAATACCGGCTTCCTTACATCTTTGAACATATGTATCTGCCGCTTCCCACTTAAACGTACCTTTGATTGGCTCCAAATCACACCAGTTAAATACCCATGCTCTCGTCATACTGGCTCCCATTTTTTTTATAATGGAAGCATCATACCCAAATGGCAAGTTTTGACCGTAATAAGACTCTAGTTTTCCATCCTTTACATTGGTATCATTGGCCGGTATGTTTGCAATAGAACTTTCCCATTGGGATACAATTTTTCCTTCCGTAGCTACTGTAGTGGTTAAATCATAAAAACCGCGCACATTTAACTCAGGCAAATCAATCTTTTCAATACGATACGTACCGTCATTGGGAACATGAATGACCGTATCTTTGGTTAGTATTGCAGTACCATATGCGTCTCTTACTTTTATTGTAACCGTATATTCTTTCGGTTCTTTTCCATAATTTAATGAAACCATTGGGTAATAAACACTTTCTTCTTCTGTAAAGCACTGAGTCTCAGCTCTCAGGGCAGGCAATAAAACATTATAACCGCTTGTCTCCAGCCATTGAGATTTATATCTGGTTGTTTTCTCGGTATTAACATCTGCAATTAAACTTGTATCCGCATCGGCGGTAAACTCTTTTGCAGGGTCTGTTGTAAGTTCTTCCTGCGACAATGCCTTGGTAGAAATTTTCAACTTTGAAGGATTGAAAATTCCACCTTTATTCATGGTAAAACTATATGAATACATATTTGGATTTAATCCCGTGCCCATGGGTATGCTTCCTAATAATACTCCGTTTCTATAGACACATATTTTATCTCCTGCTTTCCATGTACATGCAAGATTGAATTCCTGTCCCGGGGTATAATTAAAATCAGGAATATTCAATGAATGACTTTCTTTATCGTTTCTCACCAGAAAGGTCAACCCTTTTTCCGGCAAAGGAGGCGTATAAATTGCCAAAATATTCTTAATTACGGGGTTAAATGGTTGTGAATTCTTAAAGCCAAACACAAAGTCCCAGTCATTCCCCAAAATTTCGTGAGGAGGTCTATCTATTCTTAATGTAACCTGCACTGTACCCTCATCAGGTCGAATTACTCCAGGTGCAAAATTTCTATATTGTGGTTCTGCTTTGGTAAAAAACTCGTCTGCATTAATTGTATCTATCCCTACTTGAACAGTACCTTCCTTTGGCTTCTCAACCGATGGCTCTAACATGCCTACCATCAAATCAATAATTGACGCTTCGTTAACCGGATCTATCAAATCAGCGTTATCGCTAATAATGATTAGCCCTCTATCATCCCAAAATACCTTTTTACCAACTGCTTCTACTGCAGCTCGTAACGGTACATACCGTCCTGCCTTGTATCTCCTGTGCCGGTACATCAAGAACGCTTTCTACCCCGTTAACGCTTATTTTATTGTTTCCCAACTTTAACTCAATGACATTATTTCCAATAGTAATTGTCACCGTAGAAGTAGCCTCATCCCAGAATACTTGTGCACCAAAACTTTCGGAAATAAACCGGATAGGAACCAAGGTTCTTTCATCTTTTATGATTGGCACGATTTCATGATTCGTACTGTCTATTAATTGAATCTCATTTTGAACATATGCATTGGGACTGTTTACAAGCAGTACTACTGCTTGATCCATTTTTTCTTTCAATAATGCCGTTGTATCTTTTTGTGCAGCTTCTTCAGCAAATATCACACTTTGCGGAAAAGCAAAACAACTAAGAAGCATGCTTACTAACAACATGAAACAAATTTTTTTGTTTAAATTTCTCATTCATAATCCCCCCTATAGTTATTGAGGCATTTCTGTGTAATATTCTCCACACATTTCTCAATTATAAAGAATCATACTTCTGGGAACGCCGTAACCGACCTGCACAACTACTTTTGTACATTCGTTTCCAAAATGCTTGTAATCTTTTATGTCATCATAGCTTCCGGCAGAAACTTTTTGATTAGTCTTGCTGGAATCATAAAGAGATACCTTAAATTGCCCTACAACATAACTCTCTGTGTTCTCCAACGTAATACCTTCGTCTGATTCCCTGAGATTCTGTGTTGTTACCTTAATAATACCATCTTTTTTATAGTAGACATATCCACAAAATACTCGGAATCCGTCATCAATTCCCACACCGTTAGTGCCGGTCGGAGATCCGTTGATTAAGCCGTCTTTTGTTTCTTCATTATAGTCGTATACCTGAACAACATGATCAATCTGTCCCCGATAATTTGTTGAATATCGTATCACGTCACCCGGACCGAGATTATTTGTAACAGAAAGTAATTGATCGTCGACGGATAATAATGTTTTTGAAGAAGCATTTTGTCCCAAATATACTTTTTCTACGCGGTTTCCATCACTATCTATGGTATAGGTTATCTTATCGATAACTGCCATTAAAGAACTACTTCGAATTTCTTCCCCGTCTCCTATGTCCGTATATTGAATTAATGCTTCAGCAGTCACAAAATCAGGAGTAGAATTATAGGACTCTACAGAGTAAAATTTGTCTGTTATAAAATAAGTAAAGTTCTTAATCCGATACATCTCGTCTTTCGAACGGTCGGTTGGAATTAAAAATACCACTGTTTTACTATCAATCACCACACTTTGGGCAAATGCTTTTGTCGATCCGATATATCTTGCTGATGTTAATGTGTACGCTTTAAATAAAGAGTCTTCATCTTCATAGCGTCCTTTTGTTGGAGTGTCAATCTTTATTACTTCACCGTCTTTATTTAATTCATACCTAATTAGCATTCCAACAGTGGGATCTACAAGATTTTTCAGACGGTCATCAGATGTTTCTACCGAATCTCCATCCAATTCTACTTTTTTAGCGGCTTTAGGTGTTATCATCTTTGCCCCATCGGCAGCAAATATCTTAAATTGCACTGTATTGCTCACATCATTTGCCGTATGTACTTTAATAAGAAAGCCATATTTCATGGCAGCATTTTCATCTCTTGTAAAATCTGCAATTTTTCCATCAACGTCTAAAGCAAAAATTCCAGTGTCTCCAATTTTGATTTTATATTCATTCCGATTTGGATAAGACGGTGCCAGCACATACTCCGTGTCATCAATACGAATAGTTGTTTTATCATTCATTTCTTCAATTTCATGCACAGTACCTCGAACCGTATCCCTTATCACTGTAACATCGTAATATTCCTTATCCAGACTCTCAATTACTGAAATGACGTCCCCTTCATATATGTCATCAATTTCACAAATGTATCCGTCCTTATCTTTGATACGTATGCTTTTATTTTCATCTTTCATATCCAGTTGGATCGGAGGTTCACCATACTTTGAGGATATGGTCCCATCATAGTAATCAATGCTGTTGACGACTATATTTCTATATTGCGTGATGAAGACTCCATCATAACTCCCATTACCATCCGTATCCACAAGCACCACCTTGCCGCTTGTGGGTCTCATATAGTTTTCGTTGTATGCTATAGCTTTCCCATTATAGATAATGTCAGCCTTTGTCTCAATTTTTGCCTCATAGATATTGGATTTATCTTCCTGGGTATAAAAATAAGTACCATTTGAATAGTTTACGATATCATCGGCTTTTAATACCAGTTCGTTTGTTTTATCGTCGTGAAATATTGCTACAATAATTTTTTTATCTGTTTGCTCATCTATTTTGTAATAACAGTCAACATTGTATCCCAAAAAGTCTTTTGCATTGGTAGAACCAATTTTGAATATTTGTCCGTTGATCTCAATTTCATCTTCCTGCACACTGCTATTTTCAATTAATTTTGATTTCCCTGCTGCAACAACTTTGCCGGTAATTTCATAAACCTTAAGGTTGTCTGTCATCAGAGTCCTGCCAGATTCAATTGTATATTGAATGTTATTGCCAAATCCCGTTGGCCTCATCAAATCAACAAAAAGTGCATTGTACATCATTTTTATGATAACACCTTTTTGGGCTTCTTGGTCATATGCAACATTAATTCCTTTTAAAATCTTTTTTTGCACTGCCACTGAAACATATCCAAAAGGGTACCCCCCCATTTTTTCTGCATACATCTCATATCCTAATGCACAAACAATCATTTTAATTGCTTGTTGGTAGGTAATAGGATATTCCACTCCGAAAGTATCTTCGGAAATTCCTTTAATAATACCCATTTGAACCAATAAATTAATCTCCGACCATGTTGATGCACTGCTATCAATATCGGTAAACTTGGATTCACCGGTAAAGGAAATTCCTTCGAGTCCTATCAACCTTGCCAACATGGATGCAAATTCACCGCGTGTTACAATTTCAGTGGGGTCAAACCCTTCATCTTCATTTGCTTGAATGATATTTAAGCTGGTCAACAATGAAACTTCTTTTTCAATAGCTTGAATTGCACTATTTTCCTCTGCTGCTTTCGTTACCTGTATTCCATATGTAGAATTGTATAATACTAAAGATATTATGACCAGGAGTGCAGCTATATGTTTTAAAAAACGCATATTTATTACTCCTCCTATAAAAGAAATTTTGCAGAAACTTTTTTAGAACTTATTAGCTATTTTCAGCAAGTCAAAAATCACTTTTGCAGCCTGCGCTCTTGTGGCATATTCCTTTGGTGCAAACAAACCTTCTCCTGTCCCATTAATAATATTCGACTTTTGCATCTTTACAACCGCATCAACGGCATAATCATCGATATCACTCATATCTGCAAACTTCTTCTCTTCTTGAACGTCCATAAATTCTATACCTGTAAGAGTCGCTGCTCTATAAATGATAACTACCATTTCTTGCCTTGAAATATTTCTGCCTATACCAAATGTGCCATCAGGCAATCCTTTGACAATCCCTAATTTTTGAGCTGTAGCTATATACTTATAATACCATTCGTTTTCTTTTGTGTCTTTAAAACTACAATCAGCCTCTTCATCCAATAAACCTAAACCACTTACCAACATTTTAATAAATTCTTCTCTTTTCACATTATCCAATGGAAAGAATTTATTAGCCTCTTTACCATGAACAATCCCCTTGTCGGCCAGAACATGAATAGCCTCCTGTGCCCAACTTACATCATTTAAATCAGTAAAGCTCGGTACCGGACTGGGACTGGGACTGGGAACAGGAACAAAAACCGGACTGCTTTCTCCTGTTTTTACTACCGTACTGGTTTTTCCGCCCTTAGGCGAACCAACATCCCGTGATTGTTTATTTTCTACGTCTTTCTGCCTATTCACTGCGTCATTAAACGCATTTCTGAAAGCTTGAAATCCTGAATATAATTTTCCTGCAAGTTCTTTATCCACTTGAGAAGGGTCGCGAAGGGTATTATATTGATCAAATGTAATTTCAAAATATTGATTGTTATCTGTAATAAGACTCTTAAGACCAGACCAATTTTGCAGCTTATATATAGCTCTCATAAATACCGCTTCATTAAACCGGTTTACTATACTACTTGTTGATGAAAAATTATCAGCTACAATCATATTATTAACGGCATTTTTAGAATCGCTGTCAAAAGCGGTATAGAGTATATACGAATTAAGCCTGGTTATATTCAATACTTCATCGCATTCCAAAAGAATATCTTTTACTTTATTAGGATCTTGAATTGCATTTACAGCATTCACTGCAACGGCAGCTTTATATTCGGATTTAAAAGCATTAACCGTATCATATTTGGTGTTACTTTCCGCCAATGCAACAAAAACACTTTCATCCAATGTATCAAAGGTTAATCCACCATATAGAGGAAACTCTATTGTCAGTTGTTCCCGATTCATTGTTTGACTCAATATATTTTTGATTTCAGCAGCTTTTTCTTGGGTCGAAAGGGTAACGGAACCTCTTAAACTTTCAAGCTGCTCCAAAACAACTTTAATATCCTCCGGACTAAAATATTTGAACATAGCGGTATAGGTTTCGCCTTTATGAATACTTCCTACTTTAACATTATACCAGCCTGTTCCACCTTTTATCTTATACTGATATAAATATTTCCCTTGGAAATCCGTATAAACTTGCTCCACTTGATTTACATAACTAAACAAATTGTCCGGTGTCGCATTATCCAAATCATCAAAATTCTTATTTGCCTGCATTACTTGAATGGTAACTTTTTTATTTGCATTCTCCGGTCCAAAATCACCCTGAATGGTTACAATCTGAGTGTCCCCGTCCACGGTCGGGGTTTCCAATGGAACAGCTAATGCGGTAATACTACAGGTAATAAAGATAAGTATTAGTCCAATCATAATCTTTTTTATCAATGTATTCATTCCCCCTAGAAAAACATTGTTACCTTATAGAACTACTTTTATAAAGTAATTTACATAATATTATTGCAATATAACTATTTAATATTATCAAATATAGGAAGAAGAATTTCTTCCTATATTTGATCTGACATATTTTAGAATCATTTAATTTTACGGCATTTTCACAAGACTGAATTCGTCTATGAAATAATCTGGTGCAGGTGATGACGAATCGGCATATTCTGCATAAATCTCTGCTCTTGTCAGAACTCCATCCTTATTTCCTATGTTAGACCAATCAAGTGTAACCATACCGGACAAGTTGGTCCAGCTATTCCATTCGGAAGCGGTTGGTAAGGTCTTTAGTACGTTAAACACTTGTTCGGCGCCACCTGCATAAAGTTTTACCCTGATATACATACTTGTACCTGTACCACCGGAGGTCTTCACCCAACCACTAACTTTGTAAGTACCTGGTCCAAACTCATTGATTTGCTGAGTGATAATCTGTATAATATTACTATATCTGTTATTTCTATTGGTAGCTGATCCGGACTGTGTTCCGGCAAATACGCCTGTCGTAGTTGTTCCCAATGTTACAGTTCCATATGTTGTCCATTGGCTGGTTCCATTTTCAAATCCGGGATTCACAATGAGATTCATACTCTTTGCAAGCTTCACATTATCAACATATGAAACTGCTCCGCTGCTTGAGGTTGCCTGGAAGCAAACTCTTACCTTACTGTTGGTGCCTGAATTAAAGGATAAATAGGATTTTGTCCATGTACTTGCTGAAGTAGTTTCCTCACTTGCCAAAACCGTATTACCGGTAACATCAGTTATTTTGTAGATTATTTTTTCACTGCCTTTGCCACTAAATGACATATTATAATCGGTATTTGGTTCAACGGGTAATTCTTGATAAGCAATTTGTGTTGCATTATTCGCTGTAATTTTCAGTGAATGACTTCCTTCCATTTTTTCATCGGTTGTCACTTCAAAATTAGTTCCTAATGCCCAGTTCGAAATTCCTGACTCGAACCCTCCGTTCATTACTATATTTTCAGGCACTCTTGCCAATCGACAATCATCCAGGTAAATTTCCCCGTAATTGGCTTGAGCATCAAAATATAGGATTGCTGAATTTAAAGTTCCTGACCAAGTAATATTTCTCACTGTACTTACATGAGTCCATGTTGTATTATTAACAATTGTAGAAGTCGGAAGTGACATAATCCGTTCACCGGCTGAATCGTTTATTTTGATATTCATTGTAACTCTTGAGAACTCAGTAGCTATACTCATCATTTGCCAACTCTCAAGAATATACTGTCCTTGTCCTGCAGCTGTTAATATGGATGTGATATCTTGTTGAGCACCGTCAGTAGTCGCGCTTCTGCCTGTTACTGCCAATGCTGCGGATCCTGTATGTACTTTCGTTGTTTCTGAACGAACAGACAAATTCTCGGAAGTGCCTATTGGGGCCCATCCGTTTGTACCATCTTCCATTCCGGGATTGGTTAATAAATTATCCGTTAATTCTATGTCATCAATATATGATACCGTTCCATCCGCACCAACACTCGTAAAGTATATTCTAACCCTGTTATTGTTACCTGTTAAAAAGATAAATGATTGATTTGTCCATTCTGTATATGTTGTTGAACCATTCGTATTGTCTACTCCGTCTGTTCCCAAGAGATTACCGGATGGATCTGTAACCTTGACATTAAAATTAATATTTCCTTTTGCATAATAACTTAATTTGTAAGCCGAATTTGGAAGTACGCTAAACTCCTGCCATGCCGTACCGCTTTTTCCGCCGGTTACACACAAAGAGGCATTTCCTGAACGGTATTCGCTAAAATCAGTTGTAAAGCCGGCTGTAATATTCCAACCGGTATTGTTCGGATAGCTGAATGCTTCATTAAGAGGCTTCATGGTATTTTCGCCGTCCCAGACAAATGTTTTTAGATAATGACTGTTGGTTGTGGTTGCAGGTAAAGTCATATTGACTACTATGTCCTTTTCCTCCATTCCATTTAAGGAGTCTTCTGTTACAGCCACTTCCTGCAAAGTATGATCTGGACTATAAAGTGCAGTAATAACAGAAAGATTTTGTGAACCTGTTGCAGTTCTTTTTGCTTTAACAGTAACTTTTATGTTTTGCAAAGGTAAAAATGAATTTAAAGCCGTATTTGCTGCGGTAGTATATACCGGATATCCTACTGCATAATCAGCAATGGTGGTCGCCACTTCAAACCCGGCATCTTTAATGACATCTTCAGCAAAACCAATTCCTCCAACCGTCATATTTACTACTGATAACAAAACCAAGAAGGATAGAATTTTACAAAATAACTTCCTCATCATGCACATCTTTACCTCCCTATAATTTTTTGTATCACCTATAACCATTATATCATTTTGGCAATTTACCATAAGTATAAAGTTCCTTACATTATAATTCCGCTCTTTAACGAGAATCAGCCAAAAATGTTGATGATTTCTCAACACTTTTGGCTGAGTTGCTATGAATCACTGCTTGGTAATATTATCTCCGATAATATACCATCCTGTTGACGTTCTTCTCTGAATGCCAAGCTTAATTTTTGGATGAGTATCTTCCGGTTTTTCAAATATTCCAATGGCTAATTTAAATGATCCGGGGTCATTTGTTGTAAAAGTAATATTTTCTTTCATTAAGACATTCTGGTCCGGAAACCAGTTCTTCGGATTACTATTTGGATTACTGTTTAAATCACATACTTGCAAAATCGCATAACTGGCAATATTGCTGAAATAGCTACAAGGAATGCCAACACCATTACTTTGAAACTACTTTTTCTTTTTAACATACTTAGGCCTCCCTAAAAATTTTTATATAAAACCTTATTTAAGGCTTCTTCATATAATATATTAATAGGGATTTTTTATTAATTGACATAAATCCTTTTTCTACTTTTCAGTATATAATGTTTCTTTGACTTCTTCATTATATAGTAACTTTTTATTGAGTGATAAGTATAATGTTTCATACTTTATAAAGATTATGCTTCATAAAAAAGAGCCGAAAAAGTTGATGATTCATCAACTCTCCGGTTCAACATCAAAAAAATACAGAATGTTTTGTCTTTTCCGGCTGTCAACCTCAGAAATCCCATAAGACAAAAAAACCTTAAAAGAGTATTAATGATGTACTCCTTTAAGGCTTAATAACTAAATTTAACTTAATTCATGTATATTCCTTATTACCATTAAATCGGATGTGTCTTTTGTTCCATATCTACAAGATTGCCGTCGATCTTGTATTTCTGTGCCCTTCTGAATTCAAAGAATTTCTTTGCTACTTCAGGGAATAACGCATAGGATAATACATCTTCATCCTGTTCTATAAATTCTTTTATTTCATTCCTGTATTGCTCAAGCTCCGGTTCAATTAAATCAGCCGGACGGCAGGTGATTGGTTTTTCATCCCCGATAATTTTCTTCCTTATTTCGTCGGAAACTTCAACAGGAGTCTTTCCATATTCGCCTCTTACCAATCCTTTTGATTCCTTTGAAACCATTTTGTATCTTTCACCGGTAATTACATTCAACACAGCCTGTGTACCTACAATCTGGCTGGTTGGCGTAACCAACGGCGGATACCCGAAATCTTCACGTACTCTTGGAATTTCCTTAAGCACTTCTTCGAATTTGTCTTCCTTGTTCTGCTGTTTTAACTGAGATACAAGGTTGGAAAGCATTCCGCCGGGTACTTGGTACAATAATGTATTAATATCCACACCAAGAACTTTGGTATCCATAAGACCGCTGGATAAATATTTTTCTCTCAGAGGTCTGAAATAGTCTGCAATACGGCTGAGCAATTTAAGATCCAGTCCCGTATCATATTCGGTACCTTGAAGGGTCGCCACCAATGGTTCCGTAGGCGGCTGAGAAGTACCTAAAGCCATCGGGGAAATGGCAGTATCTACAATATCTACGCCTGCTTCAATTGCTTTCAAATAAGTCATGGAAGCAACACCGCTGGTATAGTGGGTATGAAGCTGGATTGGTACTTTTACTGTTTCCTTCAACGCTTTAACAAGTTCATAAGCCGTATACGGTACTAAAAGACCTGCCATATCTTTGATACAAATAGAATCTGCACCCATATCCTCCAATTGCTTTGCCAACTTTACAAAAGATTCAATGTTGTGTACCGGGCTGATTGTATAGGACACTGCAGCCTGTACATGTCCACCTTCCTTTTTTGTTGCCTTAATGGCTGTTTGAAGGTTTCTTATGTCATTTAAAGCATCGAATATCCTTATAATATCGATACCGTTTGCAATGGACTTCTGTACAAAATATTCTACCACATCATCTGCATAATGCTTATAGCCAAGAATATTTTGGCCTCTGAAAAGCATTTGCAGTTTTGTATTTTTTGCTGCATCTCTGATTTTTCTCAGTCTTTCCCATGGGTCTTCATTTAAAAATCTTAAACACGCATCAAATGTTGCTCCTCCCCATGCCTCAAGCGAATGATATCCTACTTTATCAAGTTCTGCAACGATGGGCAGTATTTCATCCGTTGTCATTCTGGTCGCTATCAATGACTGATGCGCGTCCCTTAGAACGGTTTCCGTTATTTTTACATTGGGCATAATTTCTCCTCCTTTTACGGGCGACCACAGGTCGCCCCTACTTACTTTTTATTCAATATATTCATTTAAGTAAATCACTATAGATTGCTTCTACAGTATTATTTCGCATACATTGCAAGAAATACACCGGCTGCTACTGCAGAACCGATAACTCCGGCTACGTTGGGTCCCATGGCATGCATTAATAAAAAGTTACCCGGATTTTCTTTTTGCCCGACTACCTGAGAAACTCTTGCTGCCATAGGTACGGCAGACACACCGGCCGAACCGATTAATGGATTGACTTTGCCGCCGGACAATGCATACATGATTTTTCCAAATAAAACTCCGCCTGCAGTACTAATCGAAAATGCGACCAAACCTAAACCGACAATTAATAAAGTTTCCACCCTTAAAAAGTTTTCTGCACTTGCCGTAGCGCCTACGGAAACACCAAGACAAACTGTTATAATGTTCATCAACTCATTTTGTACAGTTTTACTTAATCGTTCAACCACACCGGATTCTCTCAATAAATTCCCCAGCATCAGCATACCGACTAAAGAAGCTGCATCAGGTAATATTAAGGAAACTACGAGAGTTACAACAATGGGGAATATAATTCTTTCTATTTTACTTACCGGACGCAATTGTTCCATCACAACCATACGCTCTTTTTTGGTGGTCAATGCTTTCATTATTGGTGGCTGAATAATGGGCACAAGTGCCATATAGGAATACGCTGCTATGGCAATTGCAGGAAGTAAGTGAGGTGCCAGTGTTTTTGTTACAAAGATAGCTGTTGGCCCGTCGGCACCGCCGATGATACCGATGGACGACGCTTCCGGCATAGTAAAGCCCAATAGTACCGCGCCTATATAAGTAATGAAAATCCCTAATTGGGCAGCGGCACCCAGCAAAATACTTTTGGGATTGGCAATTAAGGGGCCAAAATCCGTCATGGCACCCACACCAAGGAAAATTAACGGCGGAAATATTCCGAGCTTAACTCCCAGATATAAGAAATCTATCAATCCACCTTTTGTGATGACCTCCTGAATATCCAGATGATCTTTCAAAAACAGTTCCTGATGCATTAATCCTGCCAACGGCAGGTTTGCCAACAGCATCCCAAAAGATATGGGAAGCAATAACAACGGTTCAAACTGCTTTTTGATAGCAAGGTAAAAAAGAACTGCCGATATTCCAAGCATAATCAGTGTTCGTATATCAATTTCATTGATTGCTGTACTGTCTATGAATTTTGCTATTGCTTGTATTACTAATTCGTGCAAACTAATCACTCCGCCTTCCTAGATATTTTTTAACGTTCACCTTTGCTGTCAACCAATAACAACAAGCACATCACCGCTATTAACCGAGCTTCCTTGACTAACATTTACAGCAACTACTTTTCCTTCTTTTGGAGCCATGATTTCATTCTCCATCTTCATAGCTTCAAGAATACAAACAACATCTCCGGCTTTTACCGTATCTCCTACTTTTACATTCACCGATAAAATAGTTCCCGGCATTGGAGCTTTAATTGTTTCCGCTCCTTCAGGTATAGAAGCCGGTGCTGCTGCTTTAGGTGCTGCCGCAGGTGTTTCTTTCTTAGAAGGTGCAGATGTTGCAGCAGGTGCCGGAGCAGGTGCTGCAGCAGGACTGCTAACTGTCGCAGGTGCAGCAACGGTGGCACCGTCTCTTATTTCTTCTACTTCAACCTCATATGAATGTCCGTTAACATTTATTAAAAACTTTCTCATAATAAACATCCTCCTGACTTAATTAATTTTTATAATTTTTAACATTTATCATTGATGATTATAGCCTTGTTTCCAATTGTTCTTGCCTACCAACTGTGTTCCATATCGGTGACACGTTATTTACCCTTCTAAACGAAGTTACTTTTAAGTTGTAAGTTGACTGATTTAAGCTTGCAGCAACTGCAGCGGTTAAAACGGTAATCAACTCTTCATCGTTTATTTCTTCACTTTTTTCTCTTTCCTCCATAAAATCAAAGGTTTGTTCCTGCTGAGAATTGGTTGCGGTCGTTTGCTCTTGTTTTTCTACTTTATCAAATATCTTTTTCATAAGCTCCAACACCAACCACAACAAAATCAAAACCGAAAAAACCGTGCCCATTCCTATTATGGTTACAACGATACCTTCGCTGAATAAATTACTCAAATAAATCACCCCGTTTATTCATAGTTTCCATTTCGCATACAACCGGTTATACAGGGATATTTCCATGTTTTTTGGCCGGCCTGTTTTCCCGTTTGCTTGCCAGCATTTCCAAAGCACTTATAATTCTCGGTCTTGTTGAGTCCGGCTCAATAACATCGTCAATATATCCTCTTGCTGCTGCAACATATGGATTGGCAAATTTATCCCTGTATTCTTGAATCTTTTCATTTCTTGTTGCAATGGGGTCATCCGCATTGGCAATTTCTTTACGGAATATAATATTTGCCGCTCCTTCCGCACCCATTACCGCAATTTCTGCGGTAGGCCAAGCAAATACCATATCTGCTCCCAAATGCTTACTGCTCATTGCAATATAAGCACCGCCATAGGCTTTCCTTACGATGACATTAATCTTAGGTACGGTTGCTTCCGAGTATGCATAAAGAAGCTTTGCACCATGACGGATAATTCCGGAATGTTCTTGAGATACGCCGGGCAGATATCCGGGCACATCGGTAAAGGTAATAATAGGAATATTGAAACTGTCACAGAACCGAATAAATCTCGCCGCTTTATCAGAAGAGTTTACATCCAAAGCACCTGCAAGAACTTTCGGTTGATTGGCTATGATTCCTACCGTACTGCCGTTCATTCTTGCAAAACCTATGATAATATTTTTTGCAAAATCCGGCTGTACTTCAAAGAAATCACCGTTATCAACAACTTCTACAATGACTTCTTTCATATCATAGGCCTTGTTTGCATCATCGGGAACAATATTGGTTAGCTTATCGGACAACCTGTTCAAATCATCGGTACATTGATATACAGGTGCATTTTCCAAGTTGTTGGACGGTAAGAAACTTAACAGCCTTCTTACCTGCTGGATGCATTCTTCATCATTGGAACACTTAAAATGAGCAACACCACTGACGGAATTATGAGTACCTGCACCACCGAGTTCTTCAAACGTTACATCCTCACCGGTAACGGCTTTTATTACTTGTGGTCCGGTAATAAACATTTGACTGGTCTTTTCAACCATGAAAACGAAATCGGTAATGGCAGGGGAATATACCGCTCCTCCGGCACATGGCCCCATAATCATTGAGATTTGAGGAATGACACCGGATGAAATGGTATTTCTGTAAAATATTTCACCAAAGCCGCTTAAGGCATCAATTCCTTCCTGGATTCTGGCACCGCCGGAATCGTTCATGCCAATAATAGGTGCTCCCATTTTTAAGGCCATATCCATTACTTTGCATATTTTTTTTGCATGCATTTCACCAAGTGAACCGCCTATTACGGTAAAATCCTGTGCATATACATACACTAATCTTCCGTCAACGGTACCATAGCCGGTTACCACTCCTTCGCCGGGAGCCTCCGTGTTGGGCATATCAAAGTCCATACATCTGTGCTTGACAAAAGCGTCAATTTCAACAAAACTGCCTTCATCCAACAGTTTAAGAATTCTTTCCCTAGCCGTCAGCTTGCCGGAATCATGCTGTTTTTTTACCTTATCAGCACCGCCACCTTGTTCAATAATACTTCTGCGATACTGCAAGTCATTTAGCTTATCCATTGTACTCATTCACTAACCCTCCAGACTAAAAAAATTAACTGCTATATAATTAATTAAATAAATTAATTATACCATTATAAATACATACCCAACTTTCGTTGTATAGAATCATTTTAATTAATATAATATAACATTGTTACAAAAAAAACAATGTTAAAATTTCAACATCCTCCCCCAAATTCTATTATTCTATATAAAATTCTTTTTTCCTTCAAAGATTTTGAGTTTTTTAAATTCCATCATAAAAATTTTTAAGTTTCTTGACATGAATGATTAGTAAAATAATTAAAAAGATTTAAGTAAAATACGACTGAATGTTGTTGAAGCAAATCAGGTACCTCTACTCCTTCAATATTTTCGGTAAAGCCCAATTTTATTAATAATTTCTTTATTCTCCCGTTGATACAAAAAACATGCAGGATTCCTCTTAAATCAACGGCATTTAAAAGGGCTTTTCCCATAGCATATTCTAATTGGAATCCTTCATTGTCACCTATAATAATATCTTCCAGCACCGCATAATCGTCCTGAAGGTTTACAATTCCTACAGCTAGCAACTCATCTCTTTCTTTTGCGGCCATTACCAAACAATTATCGTTTATTGGAGAGTGATTCTTTTGTTTCATCAGAAAATTTTTTACTTCTTCATAATCCTTTTCTTGAACAACCCCTATCTTTATCACATGAATCCTTCCCTTCGTTTTTTTAGAAGTTTATATTCCTTTCAAATATTTTATTTCTTGTGGCGTTAAGTACCGCCATTGGCCTACAGGCAAGTCATTAAGCCGTATGTTTCCTATGGCAATTCGTTTTAATTGTTTAACCGGATGGCCGATTGCCTCACACATTTTTCTTATTTGACGGTTTTTCCCTTCATGTATCGTAATTTTAACAACACTCTCGTTCTTTAATACTTTGATGATTTCTATAGCAGCGGGGGATGTGGTATAATCTTCAATGCAAAGACCGCTTCTAAACCGATTTAATTCGGTTTCAGAAGGAGTTCCTTTTATCACTGCTATATAGGTTTTATTAATGTTATGTTTCGGATGGGTTATGCGATATGTCAGTTCTCCGTCATTTGTTAATAACAAAAGCCCTTCTGTATCATAGTCAAGCCGGCCTACCGGATATACCCTTTCCTTTATTTCATTTTCAATCAATGATATGACGGTAGGCCTGTTAAACTGGTCTTTAACGGTGGTTACATAGCCTACCGGCTTATTCAGCATAATATATATTTTCTCATTTTTAATGGTTAATTTTTTGCCGTCTACTTCTACTACATCATGATTGACATCAACCTTTGTACCTAATTCACGGATAACGTTTCCGTTTACTTTTACGCGGCCGTTAAGAATCATTTCTTCCGCTTTTCTTCTGGAAGCAACACCTGAAAGTGCGATAAACTTTTGAAGACGCATTTTTGGTTCTTTCGTCATATTATCACCTGTTTTAATTTCTGGCCAACTTTCATACAAGTATATATTATAACAAAAAAACAATTGGAAAATCCAATTGTTTTATATGTTTAGATAAAAAATTATTTTTAATTACTCATTCATATATGGATAAATCGTTATTGTTATAAGGGCGATTTATGCAACTTGATAGAATGGATATAATTCATATATTTAAATCTGCATTTATTGTAGGGACACCATACATGGTGTCCGAAATCAGCACATTACAAGCGGACGCCATATATGGCGTCCCTACAAATGCAGCTTATACATTGTTATATGAGCATCCTATATCCATCGCAAACATGACATTTACTGTTGTAGGGGCGATCTGTGGTCATCCGCAAGAGTCTCAATGAAGGCAATATCCATTTATGAATATATGAATAAGTATCCATTATACAAACATCAATAACCAATTCTTGATAATTTTTTTTAAAGAATTTTTTACTGTCTTTATCTCAACTTTATCAATAATATCGTCTGATACTAACGGTATTGAACCGCAAGGTTTATCTTCAAAACTGATATGAACCTTTCCTATTTCCTGTTTATAACCAACCGGTGCTTCTATAAAGTCAGGAACCTCATATGTAATCTTAAATTTTCCTTCATCTCCTTCCTGTATAGGATATTCAAAGGATGAAGAGGCTACTAATGAAATTTTATCTATCATTCCACCTTTGACCGGAATGGTTTTCATATATTCTCCTTCACGAATTATTTCTTTTCGTTTATAATGATGAAATCCGTAATCCAACAACTTTTTATGATCTTCCCAATCATTGGGTGCCTTTAAAGTGACCGCAACAAGTTGCCAATTGTCCCTTGTGGCAGAGGACACCAAGCACCTTCCGGTTTTTTTGGTGAATCCCGTTTTTACACCGTCACAACCTTCATACATACTTAACAGTTTATTATGGTTTTTTAAAACACGATCCCACTGATGTCCTTGCCATGGCACTGTTTTCCGTTTTGTCTTTACAATTTCGGCAAACTTTTCATTCTCTAATGCATAGCATGTAATTAAGGCAAGATCGTATGCCGTTGTATAGTGTCCCTCTTCATCCAGGCCACTTGGATTTTTAAAACTGGTATTTACGGCACCGATTTCATGTGCCTTCCATGTCATTTCCTCGGCGAATTTTTCTACCGAACCGCTGATATGCTCTGCTATTGCAATTGCTGCATCATTCCCTGAACTTAGCATTAATCCGTAAAGCATGTCTTCCAGCTTTAGGGTTTCTCCTTCCGCAAGCCACATGGAAGAACCTTCTACGTGAGCTGCTCTTGCACTTGTTTTTACCATATCTTCCATATTTCCTTTTTCCAAAGCAAGTAATGCAGTCATTATTTTCGTTGTACTTGCCATAGGCCTTTTGGTATATGCATCCTTTTCACATAAGACCCTTCTGCTTTCCCTATCCATTAAAATTGCAGAAGCTGCCGACAAGTCCATGGAATTTTCCGCATAGGAAATCATCGCTGAATAGCAATTCATTACGAAAAGCAAAATAAATATAATCATTCGTTTGTAAAACTGATATTGTTTTTTGGACAAAAAAATCACCTGCCACATCGTTATATATTAAATTTATATGTGCAGGTGATTTTTTTATTCATTATTCATTTTCCACTTCGGTAATTTTTACTTCTTCATCATCTTTCTTTTCAATTTTCTTTTTAATGTTAATCTTTTTCCGAACCGATTCATTAATTTTATCAATTAATTCCGGAACAAATTCAATGATTTTGTCAACCGAAGTATTGGTATTAACAGGAAGCAACTTTATTTGTCCTTGTCCTACCACCATAAATGCTACAGGATTAATGGTAACTCCTGCACCACTGCCGCCGCCAAAAGGCAGTTTGAAACCTTTTTCGTCATCTCCTGAAGAACCTTTACCAAACTCTGAGCCGCCGGCAGCAAATCCGAAGGATACCCGTGAAATGGGTATAATTACTGTACCGTCCGGTGCTTCTACCGCATCACCGACAATGGTATTCACATCCACCATTTCTTTTATGCTTTGCATTGCTGTCGCCATCAAACCTTGAATTGGATGATCCGACATGTTTTACACCACCTTTTCTTTCATTATAGATATATTATTATTTAATAACAGCTTAAAATAAGAGAATAAAAAGATACCAAATATAATAATAATATGTACGATTCGAAATGTAAATATGCAGCATAGATCAATATTGGCCTTACTTTCATTGAAATCCGGATGAATGTTTATGTCTGTTTTTTTTAAAATACAAGAACTATTTATTATAGCAACCATATTATAAACGGTACCCCATACAATACCTGACGAAATACCGGTTAAAGCTGCGTCGCCTAATCCAAAATCCAGATAAAAAGTCAATTGATTACAAACCAATCGACGTTTCAGATAATTTCGTACTTTAGAAAAGACTTGTTTAAACATAGCATACTGTTCATGAATAATTTCAGTAGTACTTTTAAGTTTCGAAAACGAAAAAGTATCTTCTTTCTTTTTCTGTTCTTTTTCAACGCGAACAATTTTAAATTTCCTCAAAAATTTTACAATCACCTTGCAAAATCTATGATCCTTTGTTGTAAACGGAAACGTTATTTTCAAAAGTCCCTTTAACAGCGATACCGTAATTGCAAACTGATAAGTTTCTGAGGTTCTGCAAAACTTAATGGAAATATTGATTTTAAAAAATAAAAAAACTACCATTAGCATCAGCAAGATGATGCCGGCTATGATGAAATACATAGTAACACCTCATTTAGATATTGTTACCATTTTTATGTGCTCAATACATTATTCTTGGGGTATTTCATTCATATTAAGTATGGGCAAATCCTCTAATGACCTTAATCCAAAACATCTTAGAAATTCCTGGGTTGTCCCATATAGGAACGGTTTGCCGGGAGCATCCAATCTTCCTTTTTCTTCCACAAGCCCCCGTTCAAGCAATCGTGCAAGTGCAGCGTCACTGTTTACGCCACGAATGTAATCGATACTGCTTTTTGTAATGGGTTGATTATATGCAATAATAGATAGTACTTCCATAGCCGCTTTTGACAAGCCTTGCTGTTGCTTTGGCTGAACAAGTTTTTTAATGTATTCAAAATACTCAGGCCGAGTACATAACTGGTAGCAGTCATCCAACTGAATAATCTGCAATCCGCGTCGCTCATAATTATAATAATCCATCATCCGATGAATGATAGAACGAACGGTATTTTTATCTACTTCCACAATTTCAGAAATACGATCCACAGAAAGTGCATTTCCTGACGCAAATAATACGGCTTCGATAATCGCTTCAATTTCCCTAATCTCCATCGACTTCACCATTTCCTTTTAAAGATACGTATATTTCTTTGGAATATTGCCTTTGTTCCACAATAATCCGATTCAGCTTTATCAGTTCAAGAACGGCTAAAAAGGCTGCTACAACTTCAGCTCTTGAATGCATGTTTTTAAAAAGTTCTAAAAATAAAACCTTTGAACGATTTTTAAGGATTGCTATAATTTCCTTTGCTTTGGACTGTACGGATACTTTTTCAACGCCAACAATGTCTTTAAAAGATTTTTTTGAAGGAGGAGCTTTCCTGCGATTTTTCATAACAATTCGATAAAATGCTTTGATCAGTTCATCAATGGATAAATTCACCAAATTTTCTTGTTCCCAGCCTTCAATATCTAACAGTTCAGGCTCCTTAAAAAAGATATACTGAGACCTTCCTTCCCGCTCCGAAAGGAATTGTGATATTTCTTTATATTTTTGATATTCGAGAAGCCTGTCCACCAATTCCTGTCTTGGATCTTCATCGTCCGTATCTTCAGAATCCGAATGTTTAGGTAACAGCATTCTTGACTTGATATAAAGCAAATTGGCGGCCATTACTAAAAATTCGCTGGACACATCCAGATCCATTTCTTCCATAAGCGCTAAATATTCCATATATTGCTCGGTAATTTCCGATATGGGAATGTCATATATATTAACTTTATTTTTTTGAATAAGATGCATTAATAAATCCAATGGTCCTTCAAATACTTCTAACTTAAATAACAGTTTTTCCATTCCTGATCTCCGAATTATACAAATTACTGACGTTCTAACCTTTATTATAGTATGAATTGTCCAATGTGTCCATATTTTATAACAAATTTATTGTTATAAGCTGTATTACATATGAACATGTATCCGTTTTATGGTAGGGGCGACCTGTGGTCGCCCGCAAATGGTAATATGAACTTTAATTATTCTGTAAGAAACACATTGCGCAACATAATATCATCTACTTATTTTTCGGGCGACCACAGGTCGCCCCCATATGCGTCAACCTAAACCACATTTTGTAAAACTACCGCAGGCATAGGGTATTCTGCAAGTGCTTGTTCGGTAGTTTTTCTTTTTCGTTTTTCTGTTAT
>Ga0134098_1001376_pt1 | contig 20729 bp, 12 predicted proteins | sample 9_3taG_FD_94456 | JGI IMG/M metagenome (GOLD analysis project Ga0134098, IMG submission 94456) | Switchgrass degrading microbial communities from high solid loading bioreactors in New Hampshire, USA - 9_31_10_142_A3 metaG | ecosystem: Engineered > Bioreactor > Semi-continuous > Anaerobic >... | reverse complement strand
AATATCCCTGTGCGCAAGCAACCCCTCAATTTTGAGGTCTATGGCTAGACTGGACTGAAGTGCGGGATACCGCTTATCAGTTTTGATTTTATCCACGAAGAACTTGGCATCTATCTTACCTGCATTAGTGATGATGTACTGCTGATAGAAGGAAGGCAGCTCTCCAAAATCGGCCTTTTGCTCCAAAAGTGCTGTAAAAAGGAACCTGCGAATAAGCAGTTCAATTTTCTGGTCGCCTTCGTAGTTGTAATACCGGGAAATCTCGTCCCACAGAAATTCCTCAAAGCCGAACTTTTTTACTTCGGCGTATTTATTTCCGGAGTCAAACACAAGCTCTGTCAGCACACTTTCTATGGAGCGTGAACTGGCCTTTACAATCACGCACAGCATGGCCATCTTCAGATCATCGCCGCTCATGCCGTCATTGACTTCCACATAGCTACCGAGCTTTTTAATCCGGTTTTCACTGTCAAAGAACCTGGCATAGCGCTCCACAATGCGGCGAAGATCGCTGTTGGTCAGGCCAAGCCTGCGCATGGTCAGAGCAACTGTATCAGCATAATACTCCTGGCTGTACATCAGAATATCCAGCAGCCAGTTCTCGCTATCTGCCGGCTTCTCTGCCGGAATATATACAAGAAAGTTCGTACCTGTTTCATCGTGCTCAATAAACTTTTTTATGGAAAACTCGTTTTTATCGCACACAAGTACCCGGCAGCAGTCAAAGCTATCGGAAAGGATATCCTCTTTAAAATGCATTGGAGGATCATACCAGAAAATCACTTTACGTTCGCTGCCGTCCTTGGCGCGAAACATCTTAATGATTTCCTTTCTAGCCTCCTGATAATCTATACTTGCCATAACGTTACCCTCACTTAATCGGAACCAGCAGGTCCTTCTTTACTTTTGTACCGCCGTCGGTAACAATCTCCACACCTTGAAACTTGGCGTAATTGACCTTTACACCGTCATCTAAATCAATGGCTATATACTTGTTAGCCATGTGGTCCAGGACCTGGCCATATTCGATTGCTTCGTTGTACGCTGCCGTCAGCTTCTGCAGTTCTTTTTCCAGACGGATTTTATCCCGGCCTTCTGCGGTACTGATACGGGAGAGCAGCTCCTCTATATCGTTCTTCAGGCGGGTGGATTCCGGTAGGAAGTATTTGCTGTTTATAAGGGCAAGGGTGTATTCAGTATAACGATGCATGTAAATCAGGCATTTAAACCCGCCGTGTTTTCCGCTGGAGAACATCCAATAAATCGGCCGCTTCTTATAAGTCTTCAGATGATCGGCATAGAAGCCGTCGTTCAGATAGCGGTTTAGAGTCTCCTCACTGGATTCATTGTTATTCTTACCCAGCACTTCCGCAATGAAGTCTATATTCTGCCGGTATGTATCCTCACCGTAAATTTGCTTTATAAGGCCTATGATACGGGCGGTCAGTCCGTCTTCCATACCCAGTTTTGAGTATATCGGCACAATGCCGTCATCATCCGGCTGATAGGTCCGATACTTTGAAGCATCCCATTCCCCGCCGGCATAAGCGAGGCCGGGAACATCAAGTGAGTAGCGGCCCATAATGACCCCGATGAGATATGAAATCAGGCTCTTGATATCCCGCTCCTCATCTGATAGGCGAACAGTAACGTCCTTATCCTCAACTTCAGGAGTCAGTTCATCCTGCAGACCGTAAATTTCAATGAAGATGCGGTTGAGTTCTTCCTCGTTGGCCTTGAGGGTATCAAAGCGCTTCCGGCATTTGGATTCCCATGTAGTAAAAGCATCTGCAAGAAGGGCTTTCTTCTGAATCAGCGGGTGATATTTGAAGTCCCATGATGTCTCAAAGTCATCCCAGTCTTGTTGAGATATTTCACAGCAATCAAAACATATCTTTGTAACATCACTTTGGTTTTGAATTATAAGAGGTAACGCCAGTACATCTCCAACCGTTGTGTTAAGTGTTGGATTATAAATTTTGAGTAATGCTTCTCCTACACAGCTGTTTAAATAAGCAAGAACATATCTATCAATATCGGTATCTGTATTTTTTATTATCGTGGGTGCTGCAGAACTGTAGTGATGTGATGCTTTCTTTATTCTAAATCCGTTTTTGTATGATGTGATAAGATTCCAACATATTCCCTGTTTACCAGCATATTTTTGATTATACAATCCCCCATTTAAAGCATAAATGTGCTTGGCTTTTTCTGACCAATCAACATAGTCTAAATCGTTACCAGCCCATCGTCTAAAGTCTCCTCCGTTGGCATATGGTTGCCACCTATTACAATCCTTAATTTCCCACCAGTTTCGCACATATAACTCATTATTGTGTGTCTTATTTCTTCCTGCGGATTCATAATACTTAGCAATTGTGGGTGAATCAAATATTGTGAAGTTTTTCCACCAATAAGCTATAGGGTTGCCTGGTACTTTTAGGAAGTTTTCTGCATCAGTAGTATACTTATAATTACAATTGCTATTCTGATTTGCGTACAAGAACATATTATTTTGAATAGTCATTCCACCGCGGAAATCGGTGAGGCGGAAATAAATGCCCTTTCTATATGGCTTTATATTTCTGAGTACAAAAGTACACAAAGGTACAATAGCTTCTTCCAATGCAGAGTATTCGAGTTGAGATAATGTTTCAATTTGCTTATCTATAATTATTTTATAACGAATGTTCTCATATGACTTGATAAACATCCACACATATGGTGTCATAAACGCCGAAAATCCATTCTGGTTAACAAAGTCAAATGAAAGTTCAATAAACATCGAGAACATGTCGGATTTACTATTAGGATAATTTATACGAGCGTAATCTTTAACCTCTTGCTCCATTTTATTAATATTTACATATGGAGGGTTAGTAATCATAACATCATATCTTATGGAGAGCACCTTTGCCTGGGTAAGTAACTTCTTTAGCAGCTCACACCCTTCTTTGGAAAACATCATGTCAAATACGCTTGCAACAACTTCATGCTCCAACTTATAAATAACGCTTTCCACGCATTCATACTTTATCGGCTTCATTTTGATGAGGGAACCAATGGTTTTTCCGTGGCGGAAAAGCTCCACCAGTGTCTCCACGGCTTTTATTTCCTCATCCGTGAACACCCCGATATTCTTCATGTGTTGCTTGTACCCAATTCTCTCAAGATATTGGGAATCGTGGATTTCATACACCTGAGGTTCCGTATAGTAGTTGTCATTGAAAAAGCGCGGATTAACGCTCCTTGCCTTCATGACAAGAGAAAACGAGGCAAGCTGCGCAGCACGCTTGTCTACATCCAGACCGACAATATTGTTTTTCAGAATAAGGGACGGGATTTCTCGAGAGGGATATCCCTTTTCCTCGTACATTTTGTAAAGAAGATCAAATACATAAACGAGAATATGCCCTGACCCGCAGCAGGGCTCGATAACCCTAATTTCTTCAGGGTTGACATTCCTATACTTAATGGCTTCAAGTTTCTTCTGTACTTCCTCTGTCTGCTCCGGATCATCCACATAGTATTTCATCTCAGAACGGAGCGAAGACTGCGGATAGCTCTCCAGCCAGATGCGGCCCACGGAGTTCTCTGCCATATAGCGGACAATCCAGTCCGGGGTAAAAAGCTGTGTGACTGCCGGGAGGGTATCCTTGCTGATAGTTTTCTTTGAGGCGAAAACCTCATCCTTTTTTTTTGAAATATAGAACTGATACATCCAGCCGATGATTTCCACATCGTCGAGAAAGTTTTCTTCCGGAATTTCAAGCAGCTTCGTGAGCACTGTTTCCCCAATGAGAAGAGATTTTGGCAGAAGCAGCTCAAGACAGTCGTTATCCTTGGCAAAGAGCATAGGCAGGATATCCGCAAGGGTATTGCACTGGCGCAGAAGAACATAACGGAAAAGTTCTTCTGTTTTTCCTTGTTCCTTTAAAGAGGCACAGAGATTCATGTCAACGCGCAGTTCGTCCTTGACTAAGTTGAGGTTTTTGAGAATTTCAGGCTCAACACCACCGCTGCGGTTCGAAAGTACCCGGAATCCATGCGGCAGGAAATCATGTACTTCCATGAAGCGCAGTGCCACAAATCGATTGAACCATGTGTAGGCAAATTCCTCGATGACGTTCTTGTAGCCTTTTTCAGTTACAAGTGCCACGATATGTTTCCTTTTTTCAAACAGGTCTGCCGGATAGGAATTGGAGTCACCCTCGATGATCGTATAGTCACCGGCCCTTTTTGCCTTCTTTATGTCCTTATCTCCGTTGATGCCTAGGGTCTTGAGAGATACCTCAACCTGCTCCTCCAGATTTTCCTTGGCCCATACGGAATAGGCCTGTAATATGCGTTTATCCATATCGGTTTCTCCTTAAACCAGGTTCAGTTCGTCGTTATCCTTCAATTCCGAGAGCAGTTTCTTTCTGATTGCTTCCAGAACTTTATCTACGTCCGCAGCGGAGGTAATCTTCTTGTTTGCAACTGGAATGCAATCAATTATGGTTACCTTTTTGGAACGTACAGGTTTACTTGAACCTTCACTCAGAACCTGACCAACAAATCTGCGGAAGCTGGACACGGAATTGCTGCTTGCTGTGATATAGGCATCCATATTGGGAGTACTTTTGGATAGACCACTCAGCCAGGAATCGTACTGCGCGAAAATCTCATCAGCCTTTTCCTGCAGACGTTCCTTCTGATCAGAGGTCAGATATGGGACGCTGGCCTCGCGCAATTCCATCTTGATAGAATCACGATCCTGGTTAAGTTTATAAACAGTGGCATTGTATTTATCCTCAATGATTCTTTCTTTAATCTCGCTGGCCTTGAAAACCAGATTAGCCAGTTCGTTCATCTTCTGGAATGGCATTTCCATACTTACAATAGCGGACATTTCTTCCACCACAGGCTGCAATCGGCTTAGATCTTCCAGTAGTCTGTTGGCATTGAACCAGTCTATGATTTCAACAGCATCCTGATAGTTCTTCTGCTGATAGCTGCCGTCTTTATAGAAGCTTTCCAGCTGTTCAAGGATCTCGGCTTTTTCGTAAAGGCTGTCTCGGCGCTTGATGATTTCATTGAAAATGGTCAGCGCATCACTGGACCGGAGAATGGCTTTGAAATCCTGATAAGTCTCCGCTGCGACCTTGGCTCCGGCATAGTCGGACCCGTATTTTGTTTTTAGATTTTCAAGGAAGCGGCACTTGCGCTCAAAGAAGCTAACGACGCCGTCCTTGAGAGCAGCCTCATCCAGCGGTAGATTCTCGGAATAAATGTCGTACATAATGCGCTTTACAGAATAAAGCACCTTTTCATCAATGACTTCTTTCGGGCGCACTACCATTATGTCGATATTTGCTTTTCTTGACAGGTCATTTTTGAAGCTGTTATTATTTTCGCCCACAACATTGTCATGGATGAGAATCTGTAGCAGGTTGTTTTTCCAGAGGTATCCCGTCATTCCAATAATGTCGAGGTCGCGCCACCCGTAAGGTTTCTTAGTGAAGAAGTCTACCAGGCTCTTGATTGTTGTTTTCCGGCCAATGCGCTTATCGTCACGGATTTTCTCAAGAATTTCATCATAAGCGCCCTTGTTGGCGTCGATGTTTATGTCGAACAGGCTGGTGCTGTTGTCGGTCAGCATGGAATAAATGGACTTCTGGTCATTATAGAATGTGCAGACAAGCCCAAGCTTGAAATAGTCACGCTTGACCATTTCCTTCAGGGCATCCAGTATACGGTCCTTGCCATCCTTCTGCTTGATGTCCATAAGAGCGCCGGCAACATAAATTGGAGCAACTCGAAGAGCAGCACGAATCATGTCCTCAGCGCGTTTGATGCGGTCGGACATTTCTGCAGACTTTTTGCTCATAATTTCCGTCAGGGTAGCGGACATGGATGCGCTGTTATTACGACGGAACGTGGCAATTTTGTTGGCGCGAATGAGTTCATCAATGAAACTTCCTTCGGTCAGGTCGATGATTATCGCATTATCTCGGATGGATTCTGACTGGAACTCTGCAGTTGACTTGGTGCCGGAAAACTGGGTACATATGCGAATTGTAATATTATCCTGCCCGGCGGGACCTTTGGACTCGTTATCTACATAGCGGTTCGGTCCAAAGTCATAACGACCTTCATATCGGAACTTGTTGCTCTCAAGAATTTTGTCATAGATGATGTCCAGGATTGTACGCTGTACTTCTCCTTCGTTATATGCGGAGTTATTGATTTGCTTATTTACATCTTGCTCGGCATTTGTAAGGAAGTCATACTCTTCTCCGTTCTTCTGAATTAGGGTTTCATCCTCCAACCGCTTCAGAGACTCAAAGATACGGGACTTCAGCGCAGCCTTGTCTTCGTTTATGCTTCCAACCATTAGCGTTGCCAGACGGTCGATGGTGGCAGGCATATCTTTTACATATTTGATCATGAACAGAATACGCAACACGCGGATATCGAAATCATCGAGGCCGGGTTTTCGTTCGGCATTTGAGAATACGGTCTTTATGTCATAATCGATGAACTGTTCAATGGTCTGATAGAAATCATCGAACGGAACCAAAATCCCTGATTCCCTATCAGCTATCTTCTTCGCAGAGGTTTGGAAGGCATCCAGCAGAGAGCGTTCATTCTGTGAGAGGTGCTTTCCTTCACTCATGCCGTGTTCACGGATGGATTCAAACACTTTCTGCAGCAGTTCAAACTGATATGGAACAAACGGATACACATCCTTGAATTCATCTGCATCCCTGTATCCGGACCACGTTGGTTTTGCCGGGAACAGAATAAGATTCAAGAGTTTGCTGCTGTTGGCGTCATACAGAGCGCGAATCGGTGTAACTGCCGTATCCTTCTTTTCCAGAATACGCCTTTTAATAACTTCATCTGCATTTGCACCGGAAAGCAGCAGACGGGTATTGAATCGCCCCTGAATCTTGGAAAAGTCATGCTGTTTTTCCTTGGTACTGTCAATCATGGCTTTCAGTTCCTGCTGGGAGGTAACTACAACCCAGGCTTGTCCACGGCAGTATTTACCGAGATCCTCCACGCAGGTCTGCAGATTCAGCATAAGCTTAGAGTTATCGCCAATGAACTGCCCAACCTCGTCCATGAGGAAAACAACACGTGTCTTGTTTACCTCGCAGTATTTACTGACGATTTTGGCAAAGTCCTCAGTGGAGTTTGTGAAGTTCCGTGTCTGGTCTTCCACAAATGCTTTGGCGCTTTCTTCGGTCATTCCACGTACGGCAACAAGAGCCTTTATGATAGCATCCCGGTTCAGCAGCGCCTTAGAGCGGGTCTGAACCCAGTTACGATTGGAAATTTCCTCAAATTTTGCTGCGAACTCCTCCAGCCTGCCTTCTTCATCAAGAGTGCGTTCCAAATCAGCCACCCATGGACTGGATCCGCAGTAACCTACAGATTCGTTAAAGGCACGGAGCATTATATCCATGATTGCCTGCGTATTTGTTTTGGAGTCGGACCTTGCCTTGCTGTCGATGTTGAATAGAACAACCTTATTATTGGCTTTGGCGCTCTGGCGAATATCCGCAAGGACAAGCTCATTGTTGATTTTATCCTTGAAATAATCTACAGCCCGTACTCCGGCTACTTCTTCGTTCTCGAGAATATAACCAAGAATCTTTAAAAAGTGAGATTTACCAGAGCCAAAGAAGCCTGTAATCCATACGCCTATTTCTTCTGTCGGAGTAATTATGGACTCTCTGTAGCGACGGAAGAAGATCCGAAATGACTTTGTGATTTCATCGGTACAGACATACTCTTCGAGTTCCTGTTTTTTCTGTTCTACGTCCTCGTTGCCTATTGTAACAACGCCCTGAATGTGTCTGTCGATGTCTTTCTTGAAAAGGTCTCTAATAATCATTACCTGTTCTCCTTTCTACGAGAGGAAACGCTCTGTAATAATTGTCATCGTCGAGCCGCTCGAAAAGCCGGAGAGTCATGGTGCTTTTTGCTTCGTACCTGCCGGGGTACATCATGACCACTGGATTGTTGCGGAAAATGCTCTGCAGGTTGTTCAATATGGTATGGCTGCGGATAATCGGAAAAGCCTTACCCACACCGGTTATCAGTACAATGGATTTTCCATCATCCGGGACACCGGATTTGAACTTTGCGAGGAAGCTGTTATTATCTTCCTCCACGGAGAGAAGCGGCTGGAATACCTCCCGTAGAAGCAGGTCCTTTTCATAATCTTTTTCCATCCGCAGGATGTCTTCCAGATAACCTTCCTCCTCAATAATTTCAAGCATCATCTCATAAAGATCAAATTCCACGATATTTGGATTGCGGGATTTCAGCTTCTTTACTTCCTTCCGGATAATAAGCTCATCTTTAGGCGCATAGTCGAATATGTAAAATTTCAAGTCGTTTGCAGTCCCGTAGCGTGTCAGGGAATCAACACTTATCATTCTATCTTCCAAATCCACAAGGCGGTCATTCAGTGATCTTTCTGCCACAGGGGTCACCTCCCAAGCATAGCTTGCAGGAATTCTTTATCGCCAATAGAAGCAATATGTTCCTCAACAGCTGGATGAATCAGCATTCTTTCTACCCTAATGGTTTTGCGTTCTCTAACACCGAGCCCGGAATCAACCAGAATATTTCGATAGCCTTTAGTAAGACATTTTAATGTAAATTCTCCCCATTTCGCTACAATGGGATCACTCTGCTTCTTTATCGCGAAGAACTGGTCAAAATCGTCAATGGAAAGGTAATGCTTGTCACCGAGCAGCGCCTCTCGGTACACTTCGAACATAAAATCAAAGAAAAGCGTATCTGTTTTTGCTATGGCATATGCCAGGATGAATTTCGATGTTGCAACATCCCCATGATAAAACTCAGAGAGAAGGTAGTCGTCCAGGGCTGAGAGCCTGCCGTAAATCACATTTGTGATTTCGCGTCTGCGATCTTTGGATTCAATTTCGATGTAATTATTGTAGAAACATTCCTCATATACCTCTTTGCGGTCAAGACCGTCCAGCATAAGCTTGGCCATCTTTTTGGCAATAGGGTATTTAAATGGCGTTTTCTTTATAGCAGAGGAGTAAGGTTTTCTGTTCATTAACAAGCCTCCTGATGGGCATTTGCTTAATTATATATGATAACAGAGAATCATTTTGACGTCAATTAAAGTGTTCCGTTTGAAATGCAATTGCTATTTTTTAGGTAAAATATTAGAAATCTTACCCACTTTACTCTTTCTTTGTGTCAAAAGTAGAAAGAAACAGTCTGTCGGAAAAGTCCAGCTTAAGCTGGACTTTTTTGATAATGTAGCCTTCGATGTTGTATATAGCAGGATAACGGAGACTTTCCCGGAGATAGAAACTATTGTTGCCGATTTTACTTACAAAACGTCCCATATTTGCAAAAGAGTATTTGGAGACGGCCTGGTGCTTTCCACGGCATACAAACAGCTGCAGACCATGAAGGGCGGCAACCCGTGTGGAAGTACGTTTACAAAGAATACTTTGACTGTGATATCTGTCAGGAAACCCTAGTTTTGCACTATGTTACAACCAACCGGGAGGGTTACCGGGCACGACCCGCCGGCCGTGCACCTACTCCAGTGGCTGCGTCAAGATGGTGCAGCGATGTATAATGGAAGGATACGGGGAGTTGGCGGAAGACGCCAGGTATACGCCGAAATACTGGGATATATATGCACGGCGCTAGGAAGCAATAGAACGGATCTTTGCTGACGCCAAAAGAAAACACGCCATGCGTTATATACAGGACTTCCTTTTCGAATTTTCTTATTGTGATTCTCATCTCCAATACATCCAGAACCCGTTTTACGCTTCGCGTAAAACGGGTTCTGCCACAGACTGAAAAATATCAATAGCTCATTAACATGGATTTATATAAGTATTAACTAAAACCTTCTGATCTAAGAACAATGAATGTTAGGAAAAATATGTGACTTCTACACTATAAAACATAGCATTCTACCATACTCATAATGAAAAACTCTTTCCCTGTTGGAGTGTGGTGTTAATGGGCAAAAAAGGCGAAAAGACTGCGTCTGCAAAATCCAAGCCGGAGCTATTGCCCACCAGCAATCCGGATCTAATGGTCAAGGTATCCAGGCGCGGCTCCGGGGATAATATGTACCTTGTAGGCTACGGCGTCGACGCCAGAACAGGACGTAAGATTGAAAAGACTACCGTCAAAAGGAAACTGCACACGCCGGAAAGTTTGAAATCTGTTACTTCCACCGTCGTTTATCAAGTGCAGCAAAAGTATTCGGCCCTTCAAGCTTCACAGAAGCCAAAAACAATCACCGCCTCTGAAGGCATCTATACGAATGCATTGAAACAAGCCATATCGGAAGATAAATCGTCTCTGCAAAAGGGCGGAAAAAGGGGATGGAACGACGAGACCTTCCATAAAACGCTCGTATACTGCCTGAACAATGTTTTCCCGCGCCTTGACCGTTACGGCTTTGAAATCTGCGAAGAAGACATACATACAATCCAGGAAGAACTGATTCAAAAAGCCTATGATAGCAAGTGCAGCAACAGCAAACGGGATGATGCGGAACGCAGCGTTGCCGCTCAGCTTTACCGAGCGGATTATGTCTATCAGCGTCTGCGGGAACAGTTTCCGGATCTTCCACGTCTCGACCTGAAATTGGACAGGGGACCCCGGATCCAGACCGAGCAGTGCAAAGCCCTGCCTGACAAAGTCAGGGTTATGCTGGCCCGCTTGCTGCTTCGTCTGCTTCCCACCCCCTATGGCGGACAAGCCCTGGCGGCGGCCTTCATGCTGTTCTGCGGGCTGCGCACGTCGGAGGCTGCGGGCGTGGTTTACGGGGACATCCGCCGTTCCGGAGCCTTCGGCTCGCTGTTTGTCTGCAGGCGGGAGCAGAACGGAGAGTTTGTAAACACCCTGAAAACGAAGAACGCCTACCGCAACGTTGTTCTTCCCAAAATACTGATGGACTTCATAGATGTTCGAATTGACCGCCTGAAGAATCTTGGATTTTCCGACGACCAGATAAGCAAGCTTCCTATTGCCTGTGCGAGCGGGAATCCGGAAACACTGACCCGCGCTAACGCAGTCTCCGCACTGGTGCGGGAGCTCCTGCAGCTGTGCGGCATCAGCGACGAATTTCTTCAGGCGATGCAGGACTTGGCGGATTGCGAACCCGATATTGTTGACGATGATGAGAGGGTAACGGACGTGGCGGCCTACACCCTGCGCAGGGACTGGTGCACCCGAGCCTGCCACGTGTGCGGCTTTGCCATGGACCAGGTGGATTATCTTCTCGGCCATGCTCCCAAGAGCAATCGCCGCCAGGACTACCTGACGCCAGAGCAGAAAAAAGGCTATCGGATGCGCGGCCGCATCTCTGTTATCTCTCAATCCAGCGGGCGGGTGCTGAAAAGGATCGGCAGCGCCCGCCGCAAGCTGACGGAAAAGTGGAATGACGACCACCCCGGAGAAAAGATGGAAGGCAAGGCGCTGGAGAGGCAAAGGGTACGGAGTTTCCAAGCTCCATCCCCCTTATCAATTTTTAATAGCTTGTCTGATACAACAGGATGATGCTAATGACTGGTTCCTCATTGGGATTTTGACAATATAGTCTCCTCCATCTTCATTCTGACCGATAAGATGAATCTAGTCAGAACTATTCAAACGAGCAACATTTTAAGCTTTTATAAACTTATTGTAAAGCACTTACTAGTGCAGAACAGGTTAATATATGCCCTGGATTTACACCTTACTGCTCAATATATTTTATGGCCTTTCGAACTAAAAATTCTTTTGTCACTACCTGCCTGCTGGAACACACATATATGCTCAACATTTCCCCGGCCTCCTAACGCAAAAACACGTTTTGCGATATGTTTTGTGTTCATTGGATTAGTAGTGGCAAAAATATTAATCACTGTTACTTGTCTAATTCCTCTAACAGCGTTTATAGTTGCCTCAATAAATTTCTGACTGAAATGGCGCCCATTAGTTGTACCATTATTCCGACTTATCTTTATAGTATATAACCCACGTTTGGTCTTTGGAATTTGAATTTCTTTTATGGCATATGTATCTTCTAATATCAAATTTATTTCGTCGCCATATGCATCTTCATTTATTATTAACACATTACATTCTGGCTCGTTATCCATAATTGGAAATTCGTCTTCATCTAGCGGGAACTCATCAAAAGTCCCTCGGATTACAAGCTTGAATTGCATATAAATTGGTACATGAACTAAGTTGCATTTCTTTATTCCAAGCACCTTAGCGCAAAACCAGTACCAAACATAACAGTAGTCGTGGTAAACGTTTCTCTTGTTCATGTCAAAATCACTATTGGACTTTCTAATTATCCATAATGAAAGGAAAAATACAATTACCGAAGCAACATACTTGCCACGAGTTATCGCAATATACCATACAAAATTATCCGGTGATAAGGGATTGCTTTCTAAATAATCTTTAAACAAGTCACGCAAATTAACAAACAATGGTGCTATAGTTGCAATTACTAAGACTACGATTTGCAATAACTGTCTTTCGTTGCTCTTTAAACAGTCAAATACTTTCCAAATAGTTTTCTTCATATCGTCAAATTCTTTCTTTAACTTCCGGTAAATTCTCTTTAATCTCTTTGATATAAATGCCTGCGGCATCCTTAAAACATTCTTGACCTTCAATAATTTCTCCGGTCAGCAAATCTCCAATCCATAGTCGCCATTCATTTGTTCCGGCAATAATGAAAAAAACATACTGACAACCAGTTTTATCAGATCGCATGGTTTCATTCCAATCGTTCCAATCAATAGCGGATGGAACTGGTACCGACTGTGGGTGAGTATGCCATACTCCCATGTAATAGCTTTTTCGCTCCCGCGCTTTTTTTAGAAAAACTTTATGAAGAGGATCACGAATTTTAAAGCTAATGCGATTCTTAATGTCAAAAAAAAACGGATGAGATACGGTTTCTAACGATATATTTCCTGTTCCCTCATGTTGATAGCCAACTATGTAGCCTCCACTTTCGGGCTTTTTATTATCATCCTGCAACCACTTTTTAATTTCATCTAAGACCGGGCTAAGGATATCAACTATTTTGCCATTTGGTAGCATTATCTTTACACATTTATTGTCTGTACCTATCTCCACAACAATTACACACCTCCAATGGAAATTTGGTGTCTGATATACTTATATTGTATTGAGAAACATCAATTAAAACACTCTCAGTAATCTTTTTCATCTGAATTTTATGTATAGCATCCAGAAGAGCAGCTGTTGTACGTAAAAGAATCGCAGTTCCGTACGCAGCCCTTGTTCCCCCGCAGCCATTTCTGATTATAGCTGTCTCTAACACAGCATCAGAGTTTTTCCTTGCTCTATTGTTTACTAGATTGCCGTTTTCATCTGTGTACAGGCATTCAAAACAGCCTGTTTTCTGGTAATCAACAATAAGAATATGACTGTATATACCGCCCTCTTCCAGCCAAACATATATTACAGGAATTGAACAGCGCGCGAATTTCAAAGCCCTGTTAAACTTTAGCTGTTCATCACTGTTTCCCACTGTAAAGATAATTAGATCTACCTGTGACGCTTCTTCGACAAGGGTTTTCTCGTCAATATTCTTATCTACTGCTTCCACATTTACCTCTGGATGCAAGAGGTTTAGTAAGAAAGAAATAGTTTTCGCTTTATTCGACCCTATTCCTATACTTCCACATGACCATCGAAGAACATTCTCTTCTTCAAGCTTGTCACCATCGTAGATTTTTATATTGGACGCACCGTTCTTTACTAGCTCAGAAGTAATATAACTGCCTAACGATCCAGCTCCAACTACCAATACTTTCTTCTTCAATAGGCCAATATCATTACCTATTTGTTCACTTAGATACAAGTAATCTTTGCGGGTTGTAAATAAAGGCTCAACAGCCACTATATCTTTCAATATCTTCTCTAGCAGGGAGTGTCCAACAGTATTGTTGCACTTCAACCGTACTGCGAAAACGACATTGGACTCCTCTGATTTCATTCCAAACACAAGAATTACATTTTGGGTTTTAGGAATGGTTTCTTTAATTCTCTGAAAGGTATCAACGCTAATATGCTCAACTTGTGGAGCATATACGATGTTCTTAATATCTTGCGAAGTCCACCTATAACCACGATGCGGAGGGAGTATGCCCCTGCTATCAGATATTGGAATGAAGTACACATCGTTTTCTATATGCTTAACCCATTTGCGTTCAGCCTTGTCTCTGGAGTCAATGTCCGAAAGTCGCAGTCCTTTCTCAATAATACGTACATTATTCTTACCATAATAGGTTTCCATCTCTGTAAAGGTGTTCTCTTGTGCTAAATACACATCGAACTTTTTTTGCCCTGTAGAGTAACTATTCCAATAGAACATGAATTCCTTCTGGAACTCATGTTCCTTTTCTATTTCATTCATAGAAATCAATTTCAACAATCTATCTACTGCATCTATCACTTTATCTTCGTATGGTACGATTGTATTAACGATATTCTCTTGCTCATACAAACAGACCCAGCGATAATTGCCTTCCGGCAAGCCTTCGATGTTGGGAAAAGTCTTTTCCCGCAACATAATGTGTGGGAAGTCTAAACCGTCATCGTTAAATAAATACACCGTTGACATTGATGCTGGTTCATCTTCGAATGGGGCTATAAAAAGGAACTTTTTCCCATATACGGTTATCAAAAAAATACCATCAGTTATTTCCTTATCTATCGTAATCTCATCATACGATTCAAGTATTTCCTTAACTGTCATCTGCTTAACCGAAACTATGCTCCCTTCTATTTTGTGTTGCTGCTGCAACAGCTTCTTTTGCAGGAACAACAAACTCAGAACCTAAAACTTTCTGTACATATTTTCCTGCGTCATGTGCTGATTCTAAATTAACAGCGTTTGTCAAATTATCTACTGCCTTTGAAAGTCGCTTGTAGAATGTAACCATATAAGAGCTACTGCTATCTTTCATCTTCTTAAATACATCTGTATATGGCATTACCGGCAAGAAGCAGTCAATGTTTGCGGAAACAATTTCGCCATTCTGATCCTTGGATACAGTAAACTTATCCAGCATCGCCTTCATTGTTTTCTGCAACGCAAGTAAGTCATCGTCTCCCTCACTATTAGACTGTGCAGAAAAGCATTCACAAGCCAAAAGTGTCAATCCTATGCTGGGCGGTATTTCATGATCGCTGACTGAACCGGAATATTTCTCGTTACGCCATTTTTTTATATAGCAAATAATACGACGAAGTTGATCATTACCATTTATCTTTCCGCACAAATAATCATTCAACCCATCCGGATCAGCATCTTCCCATGAATAGCTATTGCTGCTTGCTTTCCCTCTTGCTAAATACACGTTGGATCCGTCCTGAGCATATAACGGCAAATCTATGTGGAGACACTCTGCTCCATTCTCAAAGTAAGAGGCTCTGACGCAAGGTTCTTTAATCGCAACTGTTCTTGCCGGAATACTTATAGCGTCCGTGAGATATCTTTTAATCTTTCTTGGGTCATCGTTATCTGTTGTGTTGAGAGGGATCATAACAGCGACATCACGATCTACAACATTATCCTTAATCGTAGTGTTATATTTATAGCTACCTTGGTCAATCATCCTGATATCACTTTTGGTAATATCAATACCATGGTCTTTAAGAATTCCCGGAAGTTTAGACTTGATATCCTCTTGCAGTACTTCTCGTTTCTCCCTCAATGAGTTTGTTTCCGAATCAATCCTGATTGCTTTGTAAAAATCCGAGAACTCTTTCTTGAGTTTCATGGAATCCTCCTTCCTTTTTTGTTCAACTTCGCATTATTGCTACTACGAACATCTTATCCTAAATAGATAACCGCACAGATATACTCTTCACGGCTTAATACAACAACACTTTGATTTAAGAACTGGCGCTTTTCTCGTTACTTCCTTATTATACCATAAAAACTTGGTTTCTCAACAGAAGATGCTCTTAGGCGGTATATATTTCTGATGTCACTCTACGAGAAAGCCCTCGCATGTGGGTGTCCAATGGAACATAAAATTATATTATTATCCCCATTCCACTCAAATTCCACTTTTTAAGCTTAAAACAGCCGAGGACCAACGAGTGCAATCATACGCAAAAAGTTATAAAAAACACGAAAAAGGCTTCAAATCATTCGATTTGAAGCCTTTTTCGTTCTTAATTTCCTGGTGGAGATAAGCGGGTTCGAACCGCTGACCTCTTGAATGCCATTCAAGCGCTCTCCCAGCTGAGCTATACCCCCACATTATATTAGGTTTTGCGGTTTGCCACTCAAAGCTTTTTCATTTTACAATATGATGCTGCTGTTGTCAAGCCCAAAGATGCGATGGATTTTATTTACAGCGTTTACCGGAAGTCCCCTCCAATAGTGCTATTTTCCGATAAAGTAAAAAACACTCCGAAGAGTGTTTTTTACTTTATCATATGTGTACATCAGTAGTAAAGAAATTCGTAGAGGTCGGAATCGTAGAATGCGTCTTCAATCGATTCCGCAAGATCCTCAAGATCGTCCATGTCCATAGACAGCAAGTCAACATACTTTACATTGCTGAACTTTGCTCCCTTTTTAGCGGAAATGGTCAGGTTGATATCATCGACATAGAAATAGCCGTCATCCGCTTCAATGCTGTCGATAAGAAGCTCAAACGAATTCGAGCCGGTTTTCAGAGATCCCTTGATCTCAAGCGCCTGATATCCGTCGGCTTCCATCAGAAATTCAAATTCGCCGCTCTTCCTGTCGCGAACGGCCTGAATGCTGATCGTTTCTTCCCAATATCCGTCATTGGCCATAACTTCTATAATATCCGAGAGCTCGTTTCCGTCTTTGCTCAAATCCCACACAACTTCAATTTCGCTCGGGTCGCCGTATTCGGTCTCGGCGGTAATTGAGAATATGTATTCGCTGCTCTTAGCGGGATCGGCTCCAAAATCCATAGTGCATACAATCCGCACTTCGCCTTCCCACTCGAATTCCACGGTTCCATCAAAAACTATTTTTATCAGCTGTTCTTTCCCGTTTGTGTAAAACCTCAGTTCGAAGTCGCCGGTAAGGTAATCCTCGAGTTCTTCAAGCCCGCTGTCGGCAAATTCACGGTAATAATACGACAAGTCACTGTCGGTATAATCGGCAATGTTCATGATGTCATTCATGATGCTGCTTTCGAGATACAGTTCACTTAAATCCGATATAAGCGTGATCAAGTCGTCCTGATCAAACTTATAAACCATTTCATTGCATTTTATCTTTTTCCCGTTGACTTTCTCGGATATGTTTCTGTTTGATTCGAACTCGACGCTTCTCATGAACTCCCTTATTATGCCGGATGCGCTGTTCGAATCCTTTTTATCGGGTTCAATGTTCATTATATCGTAAAGATTCTCGAAAAGATCGATGATCTGATCCGCGGCATACGACGGCAGCTCGTCATAAAGCTCCGTTTTCTTGAATTTGCGTCCAAAATCCTCCAATTCGACGCCGTACGCGGTGCCCTTCAGGAAAGCATCGGATGCAACGGCAACCCTCTTTTCGTCCAGATAAAGGGATATATCATAAATGTCGCCGTCCAGGTCCCATTTGCCGGCAAGCGAAAAGTCTTTATTCTTAACGTTGGTATTCATGCTTAAGGAAATGGTGCTTCCAGCCGCATCACCCGCATCTTCAGGCAGTTCAAACCCGACAAGGACGGTTCCGTCCTTCATTGCGTCGAATAAGGTGCCGAACACGGAATAGTTCGACTCGGTAACCCGCTTTTCTATGATCTTGCCTGTATTTTCGATGGATCCTGCCAGATAAAGCTCGGGCATAAAGGTGAGCTTTAACGTATTGAATCCCAGGATAAAAGCAACAATTATGACGGCAGCTGCAGGCAATATAATTTTCCACAATTTACTGCCTTTAGTCAGCAAAGCCTTTATGGATATTTTCGCTTTCTCAGCAAGCTCTGCTGGTCCCGATTCTGGTTTTGCCGCTTCCGCTTCGGGAGCAGGCTGTGTTTCAATTGAAGCATTTGACGAGGTTGTTACAGGGTTTTCCGCATACTCAGATGATGGTTGTGATATTGCCTGGTTTTCATTGCTGTTGTCCGTCATAGTTGCCACTGAGGAGGCTTCAGGCTTTTCCTGGGCCTGTCCGCAATAGCCGCAAAAGGCTGCGCCGTCATTAATTTGCTTGCCGCATGATCTACAATACACTAAATTCATCTCTCTTTCCCGGTTTTAATTTAAACATATGAAAATACTAACATCATATTATTCAAATGTCAAATTTCTCGATTCTAAAAAAAAACCGATAACAATACACTTATTTGCATTGTTATCGGTATTTACAGCTTGTCAGTTTGAGTTATTAATAAGCTTTACAATCAATATGCCACGCCCTGGGCCTTCATTGCTTCGGCGACTTTCATGAAGCCTGCTATATTTGCTCCCACGACCAGGTTGCCTTCAAGGCCGAATTCCTTCGCTGCATCGGACGCATTCCTGTATATGCCCTTCATTATGTGCTTAAGGCGCTCGTCCACCTCTTCGGCGGTCCAGCTCAGACGAAGGCTGTTCTGACTCATCTCGAGGCCCGAAGTCGCGACGCCGCCGGCATTTGCTGCTTTTGCGGGTCCGAAGAGTATCCCGTTCTTCTGGAATACCTCCACAGCAGCCGGAGTTGACGGCATGTTGGCGCCCTCCGCCACGGCAAAGCATCCGTTTTTGGCAAGCATGACGGCGGATTCGCCGTTAAGTTCGTTCTGGGTTGCGCACGGAAGCGCGATATCGCACGGGACTTCCCAGATATTGAAGCATCCTTCCTTGTATACTGCTCCCGGAACACGCTTCGCATACTCCGAAATACGGCCGCGCTCCACTTCCTTGATCTGCTTTACAACGTCGAGATTGATGCCGTCTTTGTCATAGACATAACCGCCCGAGTCGCTCATGGCGACGACCCTGGTTCCGAGCTGCATCGCTTTCTCGGCGGCGTAAATGGCAACGTTTCCGGATCCGGAGATTACAACTGTGGAACCATCGAAGGATTTCCCCGCTTCCCTGAGCATCTCGTCTGTAAAGTAGCACAGTCCGTATCCCGTGGCTTCCTTGCGCACCAAAGACCCGCCATATGTCAGGCCTTTTCCGGTCAGAACGCCTGAAAACTCATTGGCAATGCGTTTGTACTGGCCGAACATGTAGCCGATCTCGCGTGCTCCGACGCCGATGTCTCCCGCCGGCACGTCGGTAAACTGCCCGATGTGTTTCGACAGTTCCGTCATGAAGGACTGGCAGAATCTCATGACCTCGCCGTCGCTTTTGCCTTTCGGATCAAAATCGGATCCTCCCTTGCCGCCGCCCATGGGCAGCCCCGTAAGAGAGTTTTTAAAGATCTGCTCGAACCCAAGGAACTTAATTACGGATGCGGTTACGGAAGGGTGGAATCTGAGACCGCCTTTATACGGCCCTATAGCTGAGTTGAACTGAACACGGAAACCGCGGTTAACCTGCACGTTTCCCTTGTCGTCCACCCATGAAACACGGAAGGTGATCATTCTTTCGGGTTCCACGATGCGATCGATAATTCCAGCTTCTACTATATCCCTCCGCCTTTCGACAACCGGCTCAAGAGATTCGAGTACCTCTCCCACGGCCTGAAGAAACTCTGGCTCTCCCGCGTTCCGCTTTTCCACATCGGAGTATACCTTTGAAAGATAACTGTTTTTAAAATTCATTTAATTTATCCCCACTTTTTCCGGTTTACCCGTTTAATGTGATACTGTATTTATAAATTATATTAAATAGAACTCCGAATTGCAAGAACATATATAATGAAGTTGCATTTTATCTCATTATGCTAGATATAAGCGAAAGTAATGGAATGTAAATTACCTGCCTTGTTTTTTTATATGAACATGGACATTTGAAAAGCCGATGCATTTTTTATGCATCGGCTTTGAAGCTTTCCTACGGGTTTTAGTTGTTTGCGGGTTTTAGTTGTTTGGCAGACCTACCGCCATCAAGCCCAGTGATTGCGACTTAATGGGATATTTTTCTTTGAGGGTTTCGCTGAAGTCCGAATAATCGGAGCTGCGGAGAGTGTTTTTAACCTGGATCATCCAATACGGGGAACCGCTTGAAACATAGTACATAACATGGTAACCGTAATCGGTCTTTACAAGACCTGTGTCACCAGGTTTGCGTGACGGGTTGAACACCCAGTCCTCAAACTCGGTCACCATCTGGCCTTTATAAATGTTCTCATACAGCCCGCCGGTCTCTTTTGAACCGGGGTCGTCCGTACGTTCTTTCGCCAGTTCGGCAAAGCTCTCCTCGGTCGCATCGCCGGCGTTCCATTCGTCCAAAATGTCCTGCGCCGCTTGCTTTGCGACTTCTATCTGCTTATCCGTCGGTTCTTCCTGATCATCGGTCAAATCGAACTTAACAAGTATATGTCGGACATTTGCGGTGTTGTAATCGTGACGATAACGCTTTATAAAGAATACCACATAGTAGCCGTCTTCATCTTCGATAACGGTTGAGCTTCCGCTTGTCCTGTCATCGGCGAACAGCCAATCAGCCATGTCCTTGCTTGTATACGTCAGACTGGTATATGTGTCGCCCTCGTGAAGAGTGAAATCTTCGTCCTCATATTGGGTCTTCTGGTCCTCGGGCGCGTTTTT
>Ga0134098_1001354_pt1 | contig 21007 bp, 22 predicted proteins | sample 9_3taG_FD_94456 | JGI IMG/M metagenome (GOLD analysis project Ga0134098, IMG submission 94456) | Switchgrass degrading microbial communities from high solid loading bioreactors in New Hampshire, USA - 9_31_10_142_A3 metaG | ecosystem: Engineered > Bioreactor > Semi-continuous > Anaerobic >... | reverse complement strand
AAAATCCGGTGACGATAACGTGGAGGAAACACCCGTTCCCATCCCGAACACGGAAGTTAAGCTCCATGGTGCCGAAAATACTTGGCGGGCGACCGCCTGGGAAGATAGGTAGTTGCCGGGTAGGTATACTTAATAAAAGAGAGAGTGAACCCCACTCTCTCTTTTTTTGTATCCGTGTTAATAGGTAAAAGTAAAAAGTTAATAGGTAAAAGTAAAAATATTTTTGCCTGAAAGCAAGTGGACTTTAGGCGGACATAAATGTTTGGTCTAAAGCTAAAGGAAACCGTGTTTTTTACTTTTTGCCGCGCGGGTTTCTTCTTTGCTCATGCGAACGCAAATCACTTAAAATACCCAAAATTCATTTAATCCTGATGATACCCCGGTTGATAAGTTATAAGCTTTTGGGGTAGAAATAAGCCTGATTGTTATTTGGCTTGTCAGGAAGTTGGGTTAAAAGATGAGCTGGGTGAGGATGAGCGGGATTGGCATAACTATATTTAGGAAAAAGGCGGCTTGCGGGTATCCCGTTTGTATAAAAAGCGGTGGAGACGAATTATTATGAACATATCACTTTGGGAAAAAGGTGTGGGGCTTGTTCATTATGAAAGCGGGCATGGGACAATGCGTAAGCGTATTGAGATAAATGTGAATGAATCTTTCGTATAACTATTTAAGTTATACAAAAAGACAGGCTGAAAAAATAAAAAATAAATGAGAAATTAACAAAAATCACATATTACAAAAATTTTGGGTTGCAATTTTTTTAAATGGTGCTATAATATTAAAAAAACATATTATAGGCCGGAAGATTGGGCTAAAAGAAAGGAAAACTAAAATGAAAGAAATGCTTTTAGGTCTTTGCACATATTTCTTTTATTATAGCTGGGGCTTTTACTTTATGAGCGCTGGCTATTTTTGGTGTGCAAAACTTAAAAGAGACAATTTAGTGAATCCTTTTGAGGCAGCCTATAGTATGTAGGAAGCAACAACTATAATAGGGAAAAAAAGGACTCATTAAATTGGGTCCTTTTATTATTTTAAGGAGGTTACGTAATATGGTAGTAGTACTAAAACAAAAAGTCAGGGATGAGGAAATCCAGGCGCTGGTGGAGCAGCTTGAGTCCTACGGCGTTAAGACCAGCATAATGGAAGGGGTGGACTGCAAAGTCATAGGGCTTTTAGGCGACACCTCCCTCATCAACAAGGAAGAAATTGAAAACAACGAAATCGTAGAAAAAGTGATGAGGGTTTCAGAACCCTACAAAAAAGCAAATCGTAAATTTCATCCTAAAGACTCCGTCTACCAGATTGGCGGCCATACAATTGGCGGGAAGAAGCTTGCGATTATTGCAGGCCCTTGTTCTGTGGAAAGCGAGGAACAAATCATTGAAGTGGCGCGCTTGGTGAAAAAAAGCGGTGCGCACTTCTTAAGGGGCGGGGCGTTCAAGCCCAGAAGCTCACCATACTCATTCCAAGGCTTGGGGGATGAGGGTTTGGATTTACTGCTTAAAGCAAAAGCGGAAGTAGGTCTTGGGATTGTGTCTGAATTAATGTCAATTAGGCACCTTGAAAGGTTTGAAAGGGATGTTGACATTATTCAGGTAGGCGCAAGGAACATGCAAAACTTTGACCTTCTAAAGGAACTTGGAAAAATCAGAAAGCCAATCCTTTTAAAGAGGGGGTTATCCAACACCCTTGAAGAATGGTTGATGGCGGCAGAATACATTATGGCAGGGGGAAATGAGCAGGTTATCCTTTGTGAAAGGGGAATTAGGACTTTTGAGACTTTCACGAGAAACACCTGCGATATTAGCGCGGTGCCTGCTATAAAGAGGTTAAGCCATTTGCCTATTCTGGTTGACCCGTCACATTCCGCCGGCATGAGGTTTATGGTAGAATCACTTTCCCTTGCTGCAATTGCGGCAGGCGCGGACGGGATTATTGTTGAAGTTCACAATAACCCCACGAAAGCGCTTTGCGACGGCCAGCAGTCAATTTGGCCCGACCAGTTTGATGAAATAGTAAATAAGATTAAAGCAATCGCGCCAATAGTTGGCAGAGAGGTTTAAACCTTTGAAAGGATGAAATTTGCGATGAAGGTAAAAAGGATTTGTGTCGTAGGCCTTGGGCTAATCGGGGGCTCACTGCTTATGGCACTTTCGAAGGATGGAAGAATGGAAGTTGTAGGTTTGGATAACAATCCCGATGTAATTGGGTTTATTAAGGAAAAAAGAAACCTAAACAATGTTACCCTTCACCCGGAAGAAGCGCTATCGGGCACGGATATGGTGATTTTGGCGATATATCCTAAATCCATAAAAGATTTTTTAAATAAAAACAAAGAATTTTTCAAAGAAGGGGTCTTTATTACCGATGTGTGCGGGAATAAGGACTCGGTGAAAAAGACAATTTTAGAAAACATGCCCCCATCGGCCTTTTATGTGGGGGCCCACCCCATGGCGGGAAGGGAAGTTGACGGGATACAAAACGCGAAAGAGGATTTGTTTAAAAACGCGGGGTTTATTATAACCCCGCTGGACAATTCCTTAAAGCAGCAGGAAGGGGTAAGGTTTTTAGAAGAGATTGCGCGGGTTATCGGCTCAAACCCGGTGGTGATTCCTATTGACAAACACGACTCAATCCTTGCTTACACAAGCCACCTGATGCACGCGGTGTCCTGCGCGCTGGTATTAAGGCCCCAAAAAAATTTAAAAATTGAATACACCGCCGGGGCGTTTAGGGACATGACGAGGATTGCGGACATAAATCCTGTTTTGTGGACACAGCTTTTTTTGGATAATAAAGAAAATGTGCTAATAGAAATTGATAAATTTATGGAAAATATGTTAAAATTAAAGAGGCTGATAGAAAATGACGATGAAGAAGGCTTGAAAGAAACCTTGGGTATTGTGAGGAACAATAAGCTGACAATATTTGAAGGTGGAAAAGAAGATGGAAGTTAGAAAAATAAAAGTTAATACCGCAAAGCCTTACGAAATTGTAATCCGCAAGGGTTTGCTTTCCCATGTCCATGAGTATATCCTTAAACTAAAAAGCCCTTGCAAAGCATTCATTGTCACCGACAACAATGTTGCCTCTTTTTATCTTGGCATTGTAAAAAAATCCCTCACCTTTGGCGGGTTTACGGTTTATGATATTGTGCTGCCCGCCGGGGAGGCCACAAAGAGTTTGAAAAACCTTGAGCTCCTTTATGACAGGATGCTTTCAGAAGGGATAACGAGGTCTGATTTGATTATTGCTTTAGGCGGGGGGGTTATCGGGGATCTGGCCGGTTTTTGCGCGGCGACACTCCTTCGCGGGATTGACTATGTTCAAATTCCCACGTCCCTTCTTTCCCAAGTGGACAGTTCCGTGGGCGGGAAAGTGGCCGTTAATATCGACAGAGGGAAAAATCTGGTCGGGGCTTTTTACCAGCCAATAGTTGTCCTAATTGACCCGCTATGCTTAAAAACTTTGGATGAAAGGGTTTTGTCCGACGGGATGGCGGAAGTTATTAAATATGGCTGTATATATGACGAATCCCTGTTTTTGAAACTGGCAAGCATATCAAATAATGAGGAATTTTTTGAGGAGTCCATGTCCATTATTGAACGCTGCTGCGACATAAAGCGGAGAGTGGTGGAAGAAGACGAGTTTGACACAGGCAAAAGAATGATACTGAATTTTGGCCACACTTTGGGGCATGCTTATGAAAAGATGTTTAACTATGAAAAGCTTACCCATGGGGAAGCAGTGAGCATTGGAATGGTGGAAATCAGCAAGTTCGGCGAAAAACTGGGCATTACAAAAAGAGGGGTAAGCGACAAAATAGAAAGGTTATTAAAGCGGTTTAACCTTCCTTCAAATAGCGAAAAGCCCGGTATTGACGCCTTTATTGAGGCGCTAAAGCTTGACAAAAAAGGGCAGGGCGCAAAGTTAAACATTGTGCTTTTGGAAGATATCGGCAGATGCGTTATTCACAAAATTGACGCAGAGGATTTAATTTCTTTTATAACGGAGGGCTAGTTTAATGGATATTACGCTACACCCAAGAAAAGTTAAAGGCACAATTACCCCTCCCCCTTCAAAAAGCGACGCTCACAGGCTCATAATATGCGCAGGTTTATGTGAGGGCGGAAGCGTAGTTAAAAAGGTTCAGTTTTCAAAGGATATTTCGGCCACCATTTGCGCCCTAAAAAAGATGGGGGCGCAAATTGACATAGATAATGACAATGTTATAGTTAAAAAAGGGATTGACAAAAATTTTTTGCGCTGTGAGATTGACTGCATTGAGTCGGGCTCGACGCTTAGGTTTATGATACCCATATCCCTGCTATCCTCAGGCGCGAAATTTTTGGGGCGGGGAAGGCTCATGCAGCGGCCTTTGGAACCTTATTTTGAAATCTTTGAAAAACTTGGCATAAGGTATGAAAAAGGCGACGGGTATTTGGATGTGGAAGGCAAGCTTACAAGCGGGAGCTTTCACCTTCGGGGGGATATTTCAAGCCAGTTTGTGACGGGGCTTTTGTTTGCCCTTCCCAATTTAGAGGGGGATTCGGAAATTGTGACTACAACCCCCCTTGAGTCGAAGGGATATGTGGATATGACCATTGATTCGCTAAAAAAATTTGGCGTTAAAGTGGAAAATGAAGGATACAGGCGTTTTTACATAAAAGGCGGGCAAAAGTTTTTGCCTAAAGACGTTGAAGTTGAGAAGGACTACTCCCAGGCGGCGTTTTTTATTGTGGCAAACGCCCTTGGTGCCGATATAGAAATAAAAGATTTAAATGAATTTTCAAAACAAAAGGACAAGGAAATAATAGATATTATAAATCTGGTAAAATCGGGGGTGGTTTCCGAAATTGATGTTTCGGACATTCCCGATTTGGTGCCGGTTTTGGCTGTGTTTTTGGCGTTGCAAGATGGAAAACACACAAAAATTATAAACGCCAAAAGGCTTAGGATGAAAGAAAGTGACAGGCTTTTTGCGATTTGTGATGTAATTAACTCTTTAGGGGGAAAGGTTTTAGAATTTGATGACGGGCTTTCAATTTTTGGGGTAAAAAGCCTCAAAGGCGGGGTGGTTTCTTCCCACAACGACCACAGGATTGCCATGAGCGCGGCAGTAGCTTCAATAAAATGCGAAAACCCTGTGACAATTTTAAACGCGGAATGTGTGGAAAAATCATACCCCGAGTTTTTTGACGATTTTAAATCCTTAATCATAGAATAATTTTTAAGGAGAGATTTAATGAAAATATCCATATTTGGCGAATCCCACGGCCCTGTGATAGGCATTAACATAAAAAACCCGCCGCCGGGGATTTTGATTGATGATGATTTTATCAGGGAAGAGTTAAAAAGAAGGGCGCCGAAAGCTGATGGCCTTTCCACAGCAAGGGTTGAGGCGGATTTGTTTGAGTTTGTAAGCGGCGTTTTTAATAAAAGAACAACGGGGGCGCCCATTGTGGGGATAATCAGAAACACAAACACAATAAGCGGGGACTATGAAAGGACAAAGGATTTAATGCGGCCTTCCCATGCGGATTTTGTGGCCCATGAAAAATTTTTGGGGTTTAACGACTACCGCGGCGGAGGCCATTTTTCAGGCAGGCTCACCGCGGCATGGGTGTTAGGCGGCGCGGTAGCGAAGTTGGTTTTAAAGGAAAAGGGTATTTATGTGGGGGCTCATATAAAAAGCATATATGATGTTGAGGATTTATCCTTTAACCCTTGCGGGGAGGACAGGGAGTTATTTGAGGCGCTTAGGAAAAAGGATTTTCCCGTGCTTGACGACGGGGCAGGGGAAAAGATGAAACAAAGGATAAGGCAGGCAAAAGATGACCTGGACTCCATAGGCGGGGTTATTGAGTGCATGGGCATAAATATTCCCCTTGGGTTAGGGGGATATGACCTTGATTCCTGTGAAGGCGTGATTGCAAGATACATGTTTGCGATAGGCGCCGTAAAGGGGATTGAGTTTGGATTGGGCTTCGGGTTTAAAAACTTAAAAGGAAGTGAGGCAAACGACGCCTTTTATATGGACGACGGGGTTGTGAGGACTAAAACCAACAATAACGGGGGAATTAACGGCGGGTTTACAAATTCCATGCCCGTGATATTCAGGGTTGTGGTAAAGCCCACACCATCAATTTATAAGGAACAGGACACCATAAATATTAAAACCCGCGAAAACGCGAAACTTCAAATTAAGGGAAGGCACGACCCCTGTATTGCCCACAGGGCGGTGCCTGTGATAGAAAGCGCGTTCGCGCTGGCTTTATGTGAATTATTATATTGATGAGGTATGGTAGTATGGAGATTGATTATTTGAGAAAAGAAATTGACGAAATTGATAAAAAGATTTTGAAGCTGTTTGAAGATAGAATGGAATTATGCAAAAAAGTAGCGTTATATAAAAAGGAAAATAACCTTCCCGTTTTTCAGCCTGAGAGGGAGAGGAAACTCCTAAATGAAAAATTAAACCTTGTAAAAGACCCCGCATTGGGGGACGCGGTATATGATTTGTTTAGTTTGATTATGGAAAAATCCAGGGCCCTTCAGTCTAAAATTATCGGGGATGAGGTGAGGAAACGGCGGCTTAGGGAATTTATAAAAATAAACGAAAAGGAAATTGAAAACCCAAAAATCATATATTTCGGGGAAGAAGGCTCTTTTTCGGAAGAGGCCGCTATCAGCCATTTTGGGGAAAATGCAATACGGAAAAACGCAAAAACCTTTGAGGATGTGTTTTTAGCCGTTGAAAAAGGGATTTGCGATTTTGGGGTTTTGCCCATTGAAAATACTTCCACGGGAAGCATTAATGACGTGTATGACCTTTTGGCGCAATATGGCTGTTATATTTACGGGGAGATAAAAATTGCGATAAACCAATGCCTTTTGGGAGTGGAAGGGGCAAGCGTTGACACCATTTCGGAGGTATTCTCCCACGAGCAGGGGTTTTTCCAATGCAAGGAGTTTTTCAAAGAGCACCCGGACATTAAAAAGACCCCGTACTCAAGCACTTCCGAAAGCGCAAAATATGTAAAGGAGTTAGGCGACATCACAAAGGGCGCCATTGCGGGAAAGCGGGCGGCGGAAAAGTACGGGCTTAAGGTTTTAAAAGAAAATATTAATTATTCCAAAAACAACAAAACAAGGTTTATCATAATTTCAAAATTTTTATCCATAAAAGATGACGCCAATGAAATCAGCATTACCTTTACGTTGCCCCATGAAAGCGGGACCTTGTTTAATGTTTTGTCAACTTTGGCAAAAAACAATTTGAGCATGTCAAGGATAGAATCCCGCCCCATACAGGACAAAAGCTTTGAGTACCGCTTTTTTGTTGACTTTTTGGGAAATTTGAAAGAGGAATACATAAAAAGCGCCCTTTTTGATATTATGGAAAAATGCCTGGAGTTTAGGCTCCTTGGAAATTATAAATCGGAAAAATAGCTTGTGTCAGGAGGGTTTATCTGGTAAAATGGTGTAAAACAAATGAAAGGAAAGATGTTATGGTAATAGAATCCCTTGTGATTACGTTAAAAAAGGACGGGATTGAGCCTGCGGTTAAAATCCTTGAACACTACAAGAATTTTAAGCTCTCCCTTCCGGGGTGTATTAATGCCTATTATGCCCAATCCCAGATAAATCCCCAATGCTTTTTGGTGCATGCTGAGTTTTCCGGTCAGGAATCGTATGAAAATTACAGAAAAAAGGTAAACGAAATAATAAAAGGGAAAATGCCCCTGGCAGAATACTTTGAAAAGCCGCCTGTGATGGGGGTATATACGGTAAAATAAGGGGTGTTTGAATTGAATAAGGCGTTGAAAATTGGATTAATAGTTATAGTTTTATTATTAATCTTAAACTTTTTGGTATATACCACCGCAAGGTATGGCTGGAAGTTGTTTGGGTTTAAATATTGCCAGGATGTTGGTATTTTGCATGTGAAAGAAATTGTTTTAGATGAAGATTACATTATCTTAAGAGGTAATATTGGTGCAAGCACCCCCGCCTTTGTTGGATACATATATAAAATTGAAGACGGGAAATTATATGTGGGGCTAAAATATAACCTCTTGTTTGGATTTAAAGAAAGGCTTGGCAATTTTGAAGTTGCGGTAAATGCCAACAAAAATGATATTTCTGAAATTTATCTAAAGGATAAGGATAAGGAAAAATTAATATACAAAAAACAATAAAAGCTGTCGCAAGACAGCTTTTTTTATACAATTGCCGCTTCTTTGAACTCAAATTCTTCAAAGAGCCCGGGCTTTTTCTTTTTATTTTTCGCCAAGTCAATAAACGCCTCAAGCCTTGTCTGGACATTGGCGGATGAGATCTGCTCGTCAAAGGATAAGGATAATATGGGGATGTTTTTATCCTTTGAAATCTGGGGGATAATGCTACGGGTAACCAGTTCAGGCAAGCACCCGAAGGGCATGCAGTGCACAATGCCGTCAAAGCCCCGTTCTGCAAAATCAATCATCCAGCCCATGTTTTCAAGGTCGTGGCCCCCCACGTTTAGGGGAGTGTATTCCCGCTTTGCCTTTTCAATGACCTGCCAGGATTTTTCCTTGTTAAACCGCCTGGGGATCAGATTGTGCTTAACCCATGATGAAATATCCTGCACCGTTTCAACTTCAACGCCCAAATTGTTTAGCTTTTCTTCAATGCTGTTGTTGGCGCAACGCTCCATAATGACATAAATTTCGCCAACAATGCCGACCCTTATGCGTTCTTCTTCCCGTACTTTCCTAATTGGGATTTTATCAAGCATTGCGTTTGCTTCAACCGTTGTTTTTAAAACATCCTTTTTGGATTCGCATTTCCGGTACATCTTTTTGATTTTGGAGAATGCTTCGTTAAAATCCCCGCGGTTTATTTCATATGCCCGCAAAATATTGATTTTGCGCTGAATGGCGTCCATATCCTCAACCATTTTAAAGCCTATTGAAAAATATTTTAATACGGACATGAGGGAAGTGTTGTTCTTTACGCTTAACACCTTTCTGAAAAAATCCTTGGGGTCTTGGAAAAGGGAGTCAAAAATCACCACTTCCGTATTAAATCCCAAATGGTCTAGCACCCTTTGGTGGACTTCGCCGTAAAGCCCAGCCCTGCAGGGACCGCAGCCGCCTGAGGAGATAATTAGTTCCGCGCCTTTTTCGGCCACTTCGATATATGTACCAAGCATGATTTTAAAAGGATAGCAGAAAAACTCAGGGGCGTATTTTACACCTAAGTCAATGGTGCGCTGGGTTGGTTCCGGGGGCATTACCACCTTGTGGCCTAAATGTTCCAAAAACCAGTCATAAGCGGTAACACAGCCCATGTATGGAAAAGCAACCTTCATATTTAATACCTCACCGTCACATTGCATTTTTTGTTTTGTACTTTAACATATCCACAAAGGCTTCAATCCTTGTCTGCAGGTGCCCATGCCCTGTGTGTTCGTCAACCCTGATTGTCATAAAGGGCTTTTGGTATTTGTCGCAGTCTAACTCAAAAAGTTTCCCAACAACGCTGTCGGGCCCGCAAACAAAGGCTGTAAGGTGAATAATCCCGTCAATTTCGTCATCTAAAAGCATGCGCCTTACAGTATTATATATTTTTCTTGTAAACACCCAATAGATTTTTTTGCCCTTTTCCTTGGGGTTTCGGATAAACTTTTCGTTTAGCATGTCAAAGGTGTAAACATTCACATTCATATCCCGAAGCTTTTGGATTATGTTCATGCTGACAAGGGGGTCGTAGATGTTATAGACATAACCGATTAGTAAAATATTTAAAGCGCCTTTTTTAAATGGCGGGGGATTGTCTATCCCGTCTAAGGCAGAAAGCGCCCTTTCAAAGTCATACCCCTTTTCCATGAAGGCGCGGAATTTCAAAAAGTCCTCGTTTGCCTTCTTTAGCGCGTTTTTTAAATCCCGTTTTGAAACATTTAAGTAATCACAAAGGGGCAGAAAATCTTTTGCGTCAAAAGTGTCGTCAATTTTTGGGTGTATATCAAAGGAAATCATTTTTTCCTTAGCTTCGGGAATGGAGTATTTTACAAGCTCGGGAAGGCCCAAAAATTTCGGGCAGTACCATTCCCTGCCGTTGTTTCTCACAAACCGCGGCACGAAAATAAAGTCCACGTCTTTTTTTAAAAGCTCTATAACATGGGAATTGTATACTTTAATTGGAACGCATATTTCTGAAACCGTCTGTTTTATTCCTTCTTCAAGCATTTCCCCGTTTGTGGGGGCGCTTACCACCACTTGGTGTCCTAAATTGGTAAACAGTGACCTCCATAAGGGGAAATAGTAATAGTATAGCAGTGCCCGGGGTATTCCAATTGTCATATAAAACTTTCCCTTCGTAAAAAATCCTTACTTAATTATATTTAAACTATTGTATAACAATGCTAATTTTACACCCTTAAGTTTTTTTTGTCAAGAAAAGGGGAATGGGGATAGTTTTAAAAAAGTGTTATTGATTTAAAAGGTAGAATATAGTATAATCATATAACATTGTATAAATGATATTATATAAGAGAGGATGATAAATATGAAGAATAAATGGCTTATTGTGGTTATTGTTTTAGTTGTTTTGCTTGGTGCATGGGTTGCGGGCCAGTACAACAGCTTGGTTTCGCTAAGTACCCAGGTTGAGCAGAGCTATTCAAACATTGAGGTGCAGCTGCAAAGAAGGGCGGATTTAATCCCCAATTTGCTAAACACTGTAAAAGGGTATATCGCCCATGAGGAAGGGGTTTTAACTGAAATCGCGAACGCCAGGGCAAAGCTGGCAGGGGCTTCTACCGTAGCTGAGCAAAGCCAGGCAAACGCTGAATTATCAAGCGCCCTTTCAAGGCTTTTGGTTGTGGTTGAAAACTATCCGACCCTAAAAGCCGACACCCAGTTTACATCTTTGATGGATGAACTGGCCGGCACTGAAAACCGGATCGGGGTTGCAAGGATTGAATACAATGATATTGTTGCGAAGTATAACATGAAAATAAGAAGGTTCCCAGGCAATATATTCGCAAATCTTTTCGGATTTGAAAGAGCTGAAAGTTTTCAGGCGGATGAGTCCAGCAAAAGCGCCCCGAAAGTTGAGTTTTAAAGGGTGGTCATATTGAAAAAAACTGTTTTTGGCGTAATTTTAATATTTATACTTGCCCTTTCCCAAAATGTTTTGGCAATCGATATCCCAAAGCCCACCGAAAGGTTTTATGTAAATGACTTTGCCAATGTATTGTCGCAACAAACCGAGGACTATATCGTAAAAAAAGGGGAAGAGTTATATAAGCAAGACGGCCTGCAAATAGTGGTAACCACGATAAAAAGCCTGGATGGGAATTCTATCACTGATTATTCCTATCAAATGGCGAAAAAGTGGCAGGTCGGCTCGGCTGAAAAAAATAACGGGCTTTTAATCCTGCTTGCGGTTGAGGACAGGGAAATTTGGGTTCAAGTCGGATACGGGCTTGAAGGGGATTTGAATGACGCAAAAGTGGGAAGGCTTATTGATAATTACGCCATACCCTATTTTAAAGAGGACAATTTTGATGAGGGGATTTTAAATTTATATAAAGGGGTATTGTATGCCTTAAACTTATCGGATGAAGCGCCCCAAAGCCAAGAGGAGTATTATGGGGATTTTTCCCTTTTTGAAATCATAATATTTTTAATTTTTATAATTGTAATATTTAATATCGGCCCCCGAAGAAGGTTTTGGGGCGGCCCTTGGGGCGGAGGCTTTGGCGGGCCCCGCCCGGGCGGATTTGGCGGCGGCACAAGGTTTGGCGGCGGTGGCTTTGGCGGCGGACGCAACACCGGCGGCGGTGGGAAATTCGGCGGCGGCGGCGCAGGAAGGAAATTTTAAAATTCAGGGATGGGGTTTGCCATCCCTTTTTTGTTATTTTTTTGTAATATTAGTTTGGTAAAATAATTTTAATAGTAAAAAAATTGCTTCGCCGCAGGGTGGTAAGCAAAAAGGAGAACTATGTATGAAAAAAAGCAGGCACGTTTTTTTATTAACTGTCATTTTCTCGTTGTATCCCGTAAGCGTTTTGGCAAATTCCTCATGGCACTGGGTAACGGTAAGCCCCATGAAAGTATTGCCTTTTGCGGTAATACTTACACTGTTAACCGAGTGGTTAGGAATTTTAAAATTCGGGAAAGTGAGTGAAAAATTAAACACATTTTTTGTTGTTTTGGCAGCAAATATATTTTCATTTGTAGCGCCTTATGTTTACAGGACCATAAAACTATACAGCTTTTATGGGGGGCTGTTACATACATGGGAAAGGATGTTTAACAACGGACCAAATTACATAATAAGGTCAATGTATTTGTTTTTGACATTATTTATTGAAGTCCCACTTGCATATTTATTGCTTAAAAATAAAAGCAAAAATAAAAAGAGGTTAATTTTCGCGGTAATCTTTTTAAACATAATTACCACGTTTGTTGTTGCGGTTTTGGAAAGATTGATTTGCAGGGGTGTTTGGTAAATATAAAGAAAAAGGAAGGTTTTACCTTCCTTTTTATAATTCCCTAAACGCCTCTTTTAAGTTATCCAAGGCTTTTTTTACAGTTGAAAGGGGGGTTGCGATGTTCATCCTGAAATACCCCTCCCCTTCTTCGCCAAAGGTGAGGCCGTTGTGAAGCCAAAGTTTTGCTTTGTTGACAATTATATCGGCTAGTTCCTTCTGGCTTTTTTTTAATTCCCTGAAATCAAGCCATAGAAGGTATGTCCCCTCAATTTTTGTCAGCTTGATTTTTGGGATATTTTCTTTTAAATAGAAATCCACAAAATTAATGGTGTTTTTAAGGTATGCGTTTAACTCATTTATCCAATCTCCGCCGTACTTATACGCGGCTTTTGTTGCCACAATACCAAAGGCGGAATAAATGCTGTAGCCTGTTTTGTCAAGTTCCTTTAAGATTTTTTGCTTTATTTCTTCATTGTTTATAAAAACATTCGCATTTATAAGCCCCGGCTGGTTAAAAGCCTTGCTGGTGGCGGTGCAGATAATGGAAAATTCATCAAAGCCTGCCCCTGCGTTCCAAAAGGAAGTAAAGGGTGCGTCAAAGACAAATTCGTTGTGGATTTCATCTGAAACCACTACGACGCCGTATTTTTTGCAAATTTCACCCATTTTGTTTAACTCATCTTTACTCCAAACCCTTCCGACGGGGTTGTGGGGGGAGCAGAGAATAAAGAGTTTTACGTTGTTTTCGGCGATTTTCCTTTCAAAATCAGAAAAATCAATTTCATACCTTCCGCCAACATTTTTGAGGGGATTATTTATAACCTTTCTCTCATTTGCCTGTATACTTTGAAAAAACGGGTGGTACACAGGCTTTTGGATTAAAACCCCGTCGCCTTTGTTTGTAAAGGCGTGGATTGCGAGGTTTATGGTAAACACAACCCCGGGCATGAGGAGGGTGTTGGATTTATCTACCATTAAATTGTGCCGCTTTAAAAACCAGCCAGAAACTGTTTCAAAATAGTCATCATCCGGCTCGCTGTATCCGTAAATCCCGTGTTCCGCCCTTTTTATAATGGCGTCTATCACTTCAGGGGGCGACTTAAAATCCATATCCGCCACCCACATGGGGATTAAGCCTTCGGGCATATTTCTTCTTTTTGCTGAGTCGTATTTTAAGGAATTGGTATTAAATCTTTCAACAATTTCGTCAAAATTGTATTTCATAGTTTTCATCTCTCTTTATGTTGTTAAAGCCCTGTCCAAATCATAGATTAAATCCGCCTTGTCTTCAATTCCCACGCTTAGCCTTAAAAGCAGGTCGTTTACCCCGATTTTGTTTCTTAAATCTTCTGGAATGGCGTTGTGGGTTTGAACGGTGGGATAAGTAATTAAAGTTTCGCAGCCGCCTAAACTTTCAGCAAAATATATTAGCTTTACGTCTTTTAAGACTTTATGTACTAATTCCACGTTTTTTACCCTGAAGGACAAAATGGCGCCTTTCCCGCTGTAAAAAACGTCCGTTACGTTTTTGTGGTTTTTTAAAAACTTATAAATTGCTTTTGCGTTTTTTTCGGCCCGTTCCATTCTAATGGCCAATGTTTTAATCCCCCGCAAAACCAGCCATGAATCAAAGGGGGAAAGCACCGCCCCTTCCGATTTTTGTATCAGCTTTAAATTTTGTGCTATTTCATCGTCATTTGTTGTAATTAAGCCTGCTAATGTATCGTTGTGGCCTGCCAAAAACTTTGTGGCGGAATACACGCAAATATCCGCCCCCATTGTCAAGGGTTTTTGAAGGTATGGGGTGTATAAGGTGTTATCCACAATGGAGATTAGGTTATTTTCTCTTGCGATTTCAGAAATTTTTGAAATGTCCGCCACTTTAAGCATGGGGTTTGTGGGGGTTTCATAAAGGATTGCCTTTGAGTTTTCCCTGATTGCGCCTTTTATTTCGTCCAAATTGGTTATATCCACATAAGTTGTTTGAATGCCATAGTTTTTGTAAATTTCCTCAAAGAGCCTGTAAGTCCCGCCGTATAAATCGTCGGAAATTATTATGTGGTCGCCTGACTTAAACAATTTTGCCGCAGTGGTAATCGCAGCCATGCCGGAAGAAAACGCAAAACCATATTTGGCGCAGTCCATGCGCGCAATTGTGTTTTCCAGTTCCTCCCTTGTGGGGTTTTGAAGCCTTGAGTAGTCGTATCCCGTTGAGTCATAAAGCGCCCTATGACGAAAGGTGGCACTTTGGTATATGGGGATACTTACAGCGCCGGTCCTTTCATCATATCCGCTTGCGCCATGGACAACCAATGAATTGAATTTCAGTTTCTTTCCCATTTATATGCCCTCTGGCTTATTCGGAGAATAAGGGGGTTGAAAGGTATCTTTCACCTGTGTCAGGAAGCACAACCACGATGGTTTTGCCCGCGTTTTCTTCCCTCTTTGCCAATACTGTTGCGGCAAATAGCGCTGCCCCCGATGAAATACCGGTAAGTAGCCCTTCAGCCCGGGCAAGTTTTCTTCCTGTTTCAAATGCTTCTTCGTTTTTAACTTTTATAATTTCATCATAAATTTTTGTGTTTAACGTGTTGGGCACAAATCCCGCGCCTATCCCTTGAATCCTGTGGGGGCCGGCTTTGCCTTCGGATAGTACCGGTGAGTCAAAGGGTTCCACAGCCACAATTTTAATCGCGGGGTTTTTTTCCTTCAAATACTGCCCTGCCCCCGATATGGTACCGCCGGTGCCTACTCCGGACACGAATATATCAACTTTGCCGTCGGTGTCTTCCCAAATTTCAGGGCCCGTGGTTTCATAGTGGATTTTCGGGTTTGCGGGATTGTCAAATTGGGCGGGGATAAAGGAATTTTTGATTTCCTTTGCAAGTTCCTGCGCCTTTTCAATGGCGCCCTTCATGCCCTTTGCCCCTTCTGTTAGCACAAGTTCCGCGCCGTATGCCTTAAGTAGCGCCCTTCTTTCAATGCTCATGGTTTCAGGCATTGTTAGTATAATCCTGTACCCTCTTGCCGCAGCGACGGAAGCAAGGCCTATTCCTGTATTTCCGCTTGTAGGCTCAATAATTACGGAGTCCTTTGTCAATAGTCCCTTTTGTTCCGCGTCGTCAATCATTGCTTTTGCGATTCTGTCTTTCACGCTTCCAGCGGGGTTATAGTATTCCAATTTGCCTATAATGGTAGCTTTTAGCCCGTTTTGCCTGTTGTAATTTGCAAGCTCAAGCAGCGGTGTCCTTCCAATTAGTTCGGTCAAGCTCTTATAAACTTTTGCCATGGTTTAAAACCTCCTATTTATATAAAACATATATGATTAGTATGTTAGTATTATATTCCTTTTTTTTATAAATGTCAACCCTTTTTTAGAAATATTTTAATCGATTGAAAAATCTTCTGCGGTAAACTTTGAAAAATCCAGTTTTCTTCTTCTGCCTTCAACCGCAAGGGGGTTAAACTTATATTTTTTGCAGATGAAATTTGCCCCCACCACGCCTTTATATTTACACAAAAAATCGGTATTATACTTTATGGCTTTTGAATGGGCGCAGTATTTGCAAGCTTTGTATTCATCATTCATGGGAACGCCTCCTTGCAAATGAAATTATAATAATTATATCATTATTTGGGGAAAATAAAAATAATTGCCAATTAAAATTTTAAAATTTATTGTTTTCTTTGACTCCGTTTATAAGATATGCTAAAATACACTTGAAAACGATAAAGGTGTGGTCGGATGAAGGTTTTGTATCCTAAAATGTATAAGGAAAGCATTTTTTCAATTGATTATTTGTATCTAAAAAATCTGGGTATCCGCGGAATAATCTTTGATATAGATAACACATTGGTTCCCCATAATTTCCCTAATCCGAATGAAAATTTAATTGATTTGTTTAATAAAATTGAAGGTTATCAAATGAAGGCGTGCATTGTTTCAAACAACAGCAAAAAAAGGGTGGAGGAATTTTGCAAAGGTTTGAATGTCCCGTATATTTTTGGCGCTAAAAAACCTTTTAAAAAGGCGTACAAAAGGGCGATGGAGATAATGGGGACGGACTTCGGGTCAACAGCCGTGGTTGGTGACCAGATTTTTAGCGATATTTTAGGGGGGAATTTGCTAAACTTATACACAATTTTGGTAAAACCCGTAAAAGAGGGGAAGGAAGGATTGTTTATCCTGTTAAAGAGGCGGTTTGAGAAAAAAATCATTACAAAAATTCAAAATGGGGGAGTATAGATGTTAGATATTACCGGCAGCACAAAACACCTTGCAGTTATAGGGTCGCCAATTTCCCATACATTATCTCCGCAGATACATAACACCATAATCGACGATTTGTCGCTGGACTTTATCTACACGCCCTTTAATGTGGAAAAAGATAAATTAAAAGAGGCGGTTGGGGCTTTTAAAACCTTGAATTTTGTGGGGTTTAACGTGACAATACCCCACAAAAGCGAAATTATAAAATATCTGGACGAAGTTGACGCCTACGCTTTGAGCGTTAACGCCGTAAACACCGTAAGAAACCGTGGCGGCGTGCTATATGGCTATAACACCGACGGGCTTGGCTTTGTAAAGAGCTTAGAACGGGAAGGCGTTATTCTGCAGGGCAAAAAAGTCATGATTTTAGGCGCGGGGGGTTCCGCGAAAGGAATTGCCGTGGCCTTGGCATGGAATGGCGTTAAGAAAATTTATATTAATAACAGGACAAAAGAAAAGGCAGCAGAACTTGTAAATATCGTAAACAGCAAGGTTCCAAACGTTGCAAGCTTTGAAGAAGTTAGCGGGGATATTGATATACTAATTAACACCACCCCTGTTGGGATGTACCCGAATGTGGACGATTGCCCCATTGAGGATTTTTCCTTTTTAAATAAAGGGGCAACTGTGGCGGACATTGTGTATAACCCGAGGGAGACCCTGCTTTTAAGACGGGCAAGGGAGGCGGGATTTAAAACCGTGCCCGGGATTGGGATGTTGATATACCAGGCGGTGCTTGCCTTTGAAATTTTTGCGGACACAAAGGTTTCTGACGAAACGGTTGAAAAAATATTCAAGCGCCTGCTTGTGGACAAGAGTTTGGTTTTGACAGGATTTATGGGCACGGGGAAAAGCGTTGTGGGGAATGAAATCGCCAAAAGGGTGGCGGCGGAATACATTGATGTGGATACGCTGATTGAAAAAAACACCCAAAAAACCATACCCCAGATTTTTGAGGAAGCCGGGGAAGCAGGTTTTAGGGAAATTGAAGCCAAAACCATTGAAAGCTTAAAAGATAAAAAAGGCGCGGTAATCGCGCTGGGGGGAGGGGCGGTTAAAAACCCCAAAAATATAAATATCTTAAGGGAAAACGGCTATGTGGTAAGGCTCAATGCCCACATCAGCAAGATTTTAAAAAATATCAAAAAAAGCCCCGACACCCGGCCGCTTTTGAAAGGGAAAACCAAGGAAGAAATCGAAAAAATGATTGAAGAAAGGGAACCTTACTACAAAAACTGCGATTTAGAAATTGACACCACGAATTTATCCGTAAAAGATACTGCAACCGAAATTCTTTCAAAAATTACATTATTATAATTGTAGAAAATGGACATTATCTATTGAATTTGGTTTAAAAATGTAATATAATATAAGTTAACGTAAAGGAAAAATATTGACTTTATTGAATTTTTTTAGTATAGTGATTTTATTAAAATGGTTAGTTTTTATCTTATATAAAAAATAAAAGGGGAGCGGGATTTTTATGACTTCTAAAGAAGTGGTGGTTCAAAACCAAGTCGGATTGCATGCCAGACCGGCAACATTCTTTATCCAAAAGGCCAATGAATTCAAATCCAGCATATGGGTTGAAAAAGATGAAAGAAAGGTTAACGCAAAAAGCCTTTTAGGGGTTTTATCCTTAGGCATTACCAAGGGGACACAGATTACCATCATTGCAGATGGTGTGGATGAAGAAGCTGCAATTAAGGAATTGGTTGAACTAATTAATACAAATTTTGCCGGACAACAATAATTTTTAATCATCATTCAGCCTTGAATTCAAGGCTGTTTTTGTTTTATCTGAAAAAGGGAGTGGAATGTGTTGGATTTAAGGGAAAAATTGAAAAATTTGCCCGATGAGCCAGGGGTTTACCTGATGAAAAACAGCAAAAACCAAATTATATATGTGGGTAAGGCCAAAAATTTGAAAAACAGGGTGCGCCAGTATTTTTTTGACTCCGCAAACCATTCGCCGAAAGTCCAGAAAATGGTGGAAAACATTGCGGATTTTGACTACATTATGACGGATAACGAACTTGAGGCGTTTATCCTTGAGTGCAACTTGATTAAAAAATACCTTCCTTTTTATAATATTTTGCTAAAAGACGATAAAAATTACCCCTATATAAAAATCACAAACGAGGAGTACCCAAAAATTTTGATAACCCGAAGGTTGCAAGACGATAAAGCCAGATATTTCGGCCCCTATACCAGCACCTTTTTGTTAAGGCAAACCTTGGACATGGTGAAAAAACTGTTTAAACTCCCTAGCTGTAAAAAGAATTTTGAGTTCGGCAAAAAAGTTTCGAGGCCGTGTTTGTATTATCACATGGGCCAGTGCAGCGCCCCCTGTCAGGGGAATATCCCCCCTGAAGAGATGAAAAAGGCCTTTGACGAAGCGGCAAATTTTTTAAGCGGCAACCACGAAAAGCTGATAAAAAAGCTGACCGAGGAAATGTATGAGGCAAGCGAGAAATTGGAATTTGAACGGGCGGCGGATATTAGGAACAAAATTGAAGGGATAAACCAGATTGCCCAAAAGCAAAAGGTGTTAAGCGATGACAAAATTGACGTGGACGTAATTGCCCTTGCCCGTGATGAGGATTTGGCGGTCTTTGAAGTTTTCTACATCAGGGAAGGAAAGCTTATAGAAAAAGAGCACTACACCATTGACGGCGTGTTTGACAAGGATGAAACCATGTTAATGGGGGATTTTGTTTCCCAGTTTTATTTTAAAAATACCTTCATTCCCCATAAGGTTATTTTGTCCCACAATGTTGACGATATTGAGTTTTTGGCGGAAATATTGAGGGAGAAAAAGGGGAAAAAGGTGGAAGTCAGGGTGCCAAAATTGGGTGAGTACAGGGCGCTTTGCGATATGGCCCTTAAAAACGCAAACCATACCCTTGGGGAAGAGCGGATAAAGAAATTGTCCGAGCTTTTAAAATCCAACGCGGCTGACGAACTTGCGAAGGCGCTTGGGATAGATAGGAAACTGACCCGGATTGAAGCCTATGACATTTCAAATACCCAAGGGGCGGAAAATGTGGGCTGTATGGTGGTGTTTGTAAACGGGAAGCCCAAAAAGAGCGAGTACAGGAAGTTTAAGATAAAATATGTGGTGGGCGCCAATGACTACGATTCCATTAGGGAAGTGATTTTCAGAAGGTTTAACCGTATGCTTGAAAATGATGAAAAGTTTATGGAAATGCCCGACTTAATTTTAATTGACGGGGGGAAGGGGCAGCTTAGCGCCGCGAAAGAGGTTTTGGCTTCCTTAAATTTAAATATCCCCGCTTTTGGCATGGTTAAGGATGATAAACACAAAACCAGGGGAATAACCAGCCAAGAGGGGGAAATCCATTTTAATAAGGCGGGGGCGGCCTTTAGGCTTGTGGCGCAAATACAGGATGAGGTGCACCGCTTTTCAATTGAGTACCATAAAACCTTGCGCGGGAAAAGGAATTTGGAAAGTGTTTTGGAAAGCATTAAAGGCGTTGGGAAGGTAAAACTAAAGAACCTTATGGCCCACTTTAAAACCATCAATAATATAAAAGAAGCAAGCATGGAGGATATTTTTAAGGTAAAAGGAATGGACAAAAAAACAGCCCAAAATATTTATGACTACTTCCACAACGGCGGGGATGAAACAAAAAATTAGGGTTGACTTTAGCCTTCCTAAATTATATAATAACAAAGCTGCGTGTGTCAGGACAAAAACGCGGCTAAAATATAGCGGTGTTTTTTCGCCTGCGGTGTGCAGCTTGCAGAAGTTAAATATAGAAAAGAAATAATACAAAAGACAGCGCAAGCCGGCGGGATATCAATTAAAAATGCGGGTTTGCAATTAAAATCCTGAATTTTTCCCGCGGGATTTATGAAAGCCCTGCCAATGGGAGAAACAGATTTTTCCTTGTATAAACCAGCATTTTTATGTAAAGGATAATCACAGCTGGGTTTATTATGGCATATAATCTTTATTGGTTTGGCTTTGCCGGCTCAAATTATCCTGTTTTACACAGCGGTAAAAACAAAAAAAAAGCAGGGTAAAAAAACCTCAAAAAATGGCTTGACAAAGAAGTAAATGCGTGTTATACTAATCTACGCTGTTTGAAAAACAAAGCCTAAAGCCTTGAAAAATCAAGGTTTTAGGGAAAAAGGCGCGGCAGTGTCCGCCATATATATAAGGGGTAGCCCCTAAAGATATGGCGGATGGCAAAAAGAGGCGCTTGACAACGAGGGTTTTT
>Ga0134098_1001318_pt1 | contig 21416 bp, 20 predicted proteins | sample 9_3taG_FD_94456 | JGI IMG/M metagenome (GOLD analysis project Ga0134098, IMG submission 94456) | Switchgrass degrading microbial communities from high solid loading bioreactors in New Hampshire, USA - 9_31_10_142_A3 metaG | ecosystem: Engineered > Bioreactor > Semi-continuous > Anaerobic >... | reverse complement strand
CGAGGTCGTAATGCCCTTCCGGGCAGGAGGAGTATTCCGATCTGGTTGGTGCCGGATTCATTCCGTATGCGCCCGCTTTGTCGTAATGCCCTTCCGGGCAGGAGGAGTATTCCGATATTACCAGGGTACTATGATATGTGCCAGAACCGGACCTGTTTGTTGAGAAACCTGGATATATTGTCGCAAACACCACGTCGTTGCACAACTTTTCCTTGATACTTCACCTCGATTTAATGCAAGAATCGTCTTCTTTTTGCGAGCACCCCTTTTAGCGACTCTCTTACACAGGGCCGCGCGGGAAGGGGTGCTCGCAAAAGTTAAAACACTGTCTGTTTTATTCGAGCTATTCAGTTATTAAGGTGCCTGTGCTTTCGCACCGCGCTAGCGTTCGACGCGGCGTGCCTGTCCATATCCCATGGTCGTCAGGCGGCCCACTCCAGCGTACAGCGCAAAGTCTGCCAGCAAACCCAGTAGCCCCATCCAGTAGCGGTCATACTGCACTGCCACGTACCGCGCTCGGCCCACCGCGCCGATCTGCACGCCGCCGTCCTTGTGCGGCAATCCGCGCGACACCAGCCGGAAGCTGCTCAGCGCCACGCACGACGCGGCATATCGCCGGACTTCCGGCGCGATGGCGATCGGGCTGAAGGCGTTCCAGCGATCCGCCAGCCCGCCGAAGACCAGGTCGGGCAGGGGCAGCGGGACGTTCAGCCCATTCTGCCGGAACGTGACCGGCGAGGCGAAGCGCAGCTCCACGCGGCGCGGGCTTTGCTCTCGCGCCAGCAGATAGGGCTGCGCCAGGCTCTCGAAGGTGGCGGTCCCGGCCCAGGGGTGGGCGGCGGGGTCTACGGTCGCGCTCTCGACGGACAGGCGCAAGTGGTCCAGCTCGATGGCGGCGGGCGGGTCCGCACAGCGCGCCAGCAGCACTTCGGCGATGGCCGGGTCAAACGCGGTCATCCGCAGCCAGTACGTCTGCTCCGGCGAGAGGGCGCGCGCGTTGTCGTCGATGCGCTGCCCGCCGACCAGTGTGGAGCAGGTGAACGGCTTGGGGCCGTCGGCTTCGTGCCAGTGCCGGGCGAGCGCCGGGTCGTGCTCGTCGAGCCAGCGCAACAGCAGCGCGTGCGCCGCGCGCCCCAGGTGGCCGGGTGTGGTCGCCGCTTCCGCCGGGCGGACGGTCAGGACAAGGGAGACGAGTTCGGGAGTGGTCATGCGTCCGCCTGAAGCAAGCCCAGGATCAGGTCATTGATTGCATCATACGGATTCGGGCCGGGCGCCTGCCCGACGCACTGCTCATACAGCCAGACCAGGTTCCGAAGCATCTCATCGTCCCGGTTCGTCTTGTAGCGAGCTTTCAGCATCTCAAGCGATACACCCGCGTAGCCATGTGCGAAGGGCATTTGATTGCGATAGCTGCCAAGCTCATCGATCCGATTGAGGTACTTTACGACCTGACGCCGGGAGTTGTTGGAGCCCGCGAAGTATTCGGCGAGGGTGAGCAGGGTCTTGCGTGTCAGCCCTATCTCCAGGTTGATTTTCCGTTGCTCAAGAAACTCCCACGCGTCAATGTGCTCCGTCAACCAGGCTTCTGACAGACGTTTGCGGGAAGACGAACTGCCGTCGCTGTTTTGCACCGAGACCGTCACGAACAGATCGGCTGGCGCCCACCGGTCAAGCACCGCATCGGTGAGCCCTTCGCTTAACCGAAAGGCGCGTCCCAGAAAGTCAGCATAGGCGCCGGTGCGGAAGCTGATTTCGGCTGTGTGGAGCACTTCGCGCAGCAGCCATGCTTCGGTGCGATTTGACTCGGTGATGTCATTCACTAAATCGTGCAGGGCGCGAGCGAATTCTGGCTGCGCATCGAGGTCAGTGCCGAACAGCGCATTCTCGGCCTCGGTGAAGTCGAAGTTCAGCCGGGCGCGGGCATAGCGGATCACGGCGCACAGCATGTCGAAGTTCCGGATTGTCTGGCGCAGGAAGTCGGCGTTTTCCTCGACTAATCGCAAAGCGGCGTGATACTGGTAAGCTCCAATGCTCAGCCGGATATCGCTGACGAGCGCATTAAGCATGATGCGCCGGCCCACGTTCAGACTGGTGGGCATAGCGTCATACTCGTTGACGTAGAGCGGGTGCGCTTGGGCCTGGAAGTGCTCAATTCCTTTGAAGAGCAACATTGCGGCCATCGCTGCCGTCCCGCCGGAGACTGCCAGATAGACCATATCTCCGTGCCGTACAGGGATCGTCGGCAGCAAACGGTCGTAGAACAGGGTCATCTCGTCATAGCTGGCTGGATTCGCAGTCAGCGTCTCGATAGTCACCTCACCGATCGCTTTCGCCCACTCGAAACTGCCTCTATGTTCGAGTAGTAGACGTTCGATGACTTGCGCTATTGTGATGGTATCGGTCTGTCGATAGCGCTCATCCGTCTGATCAGAAGCCACCAGAATGACACGATCGACTCCGCCATGCTTCCGCACAACCCACCGCAACGCTTTGATGAGGATGTCGGTCTGAATAGCGTCCCGGTATGCGTCCCAGTTATCGAGGAGCACTTGACCGAGCGCGCGCGCTTCCTTCGTGGGAGGCAGCTCAGGATGTGCAGGAACTTGCACATCCCGATTGCCCACGTTGGCGAGCAGTATAACAGTCATTCCACCCGCTCCATCTTGACGTGTATCCAGCCGAAAGGTTGCGCTGGCTCATCGTTTCGGATGACGACCCGGCGCGTTTTCGGGAATCGGTCACCGACTTGATACTTGCCTTGCCGGATCATCCGCTTGCCATAGGTGCTCACCAGTTGGCTGAATACGTCTTCGTTTTCGCTCAGCATCGAGCCAAAGGTCTTGCTGTCCCATCCGCCGCCCCAGCCGAGCTGCAAGAAGAACTCGCTCCGTTCGTCGATGCGCATACGGTTGAACTGCTGGTAGAACGAGCGTATCGGTGCGTCGATGTTCTCCCAGCGCTTTTGTTCCCGGACTAACCGGTCTTGGGTAAAAAAGTTGACAACCTGCGCGATGTTCCGCAGCCATTTTCGCTGGTCATCTTCCCATCCCAGCTCGCGGCGGATCGATTTACTCAACAGGAAGCCGTCTAGCGTGAGCGTAGCGGTGAATGTCACGCCGCGTGGGACCGCCTCAAGTTCAATCGGCGAACCGTGAGTTCGGCCGGTCGTGACTTGAGCGTTAAGAAGGCGCAATTCCGGCCTGTCAGCGGGTGTGGTATCGCTGATCTGCAGTGCCCGGAGCAGGTCATAGTTCGGCACCTTTCCGCGTGGCGGATTCGCAGTGTTGAGAATCCGCTGTTCCAGAGGCAGCGCGGGAAAGCGGGAAGGGACCTGAAACTCGGCAGGACTGATGCGAACCTGGCGTTGTGCCGCACCAATGAACGCGATCGCAGTGCGCAACGCTCCCTTTAAGGACGATCCGGGGATGTAAGGCCGATCCCACGGGTCTTTGATTTGCTCCTGTATTTCGGCGCCACGGGAATGTGCACGCGGCTCACCCGCCATTACATATCGGAAGAGTGGGCTATCTTCTTTGAACTCATCTGGACGGATAAGGTCGGCGGCCGATGCACCCGCCGCCATACGCTCGAATTCACTGGGGTCTTGAGCGTAGAGCATGGCTGCCAGCGCGCTCTGGTTAATGACCCATGTTTTGCCACGGTGTGTCACGTAGTCGTAGTCTCGCCGAAGCGTGTTCCCCGTGCCGATGTGCAGTGGGGAGAGCGTCGTGATGGTCAGTTGGTAGACGGTGTGCAGCTTTGCCATTAGCCAGCCCCTCCTGACATACCGATCGGCAGCGCGAGGCCGCTCCGATAGACGGGGTGGTTCGGCGCGCCCGGTTGTTCGTACTCGGGTCGGACGTCAACCACACGCCCGACAATAGGCTGTGCGGCTTCCAAAATCGACCCTGCCTCGATCATCCGCACGCGCTTGCGTCGCTGAGCCACGCTGCCTGGTGCAGCGAGCCAACCGCCGATATCCACCAACTCGTAGCTTGCACGCTTGCCCAGCACGCCGGCCGCGATTTCACGATCCGTCGGGTTGTAGCGCGACAGCGTCACGACTTGCTTGCGATTGTCCGGCGAGGGTAGGGTGGGTGTTTCGAGTGGCTCGACCGTGAACCCTCCATACCCCGAGGAACGTTCACCGCCAATTCCCTGGTCACCCAGGATGTCGAGCAGATACTCGAGCCAGTCGCCTTGCTGGTTCACATCCGCGAGGAGCCAAAGGCCACAGCCCTCGTTGAAAACCGTCCGCCCGACCTGAAAGATCGTGCTGCTGTTCGACATGCGGTCGATGGTCACACGCGGCACCGTGTCGTTTGTCCAGACAGCCCACTCACGCAGATCGAGCGGATTTTTCTTCTGGCACTCACCAGGTAGGAGACTACGCTCCTCGCGCGTGATCCAGACCTTGCCATCTTGCAGCATCAGACCGTCGGAGTCGCCGCTGTCACTGGGCAGGAACCGATCGACCACATCATGGTTCAGCAGGTGTCGAAGGATGCCCGGCGACACATAAGCGATTCGTTTGAGCGCCTTGCCCCGAGTTCTGTCCTCGCTGGTTTGCAGATTGACCCGCACGCGCGGCATGGGGAGCAGCGGCAGATCGCCCGCTCTCGGGAAGAGCGACGACAACCGGAACGGCATATCCTGCGGTGTATCTGTCGTCAGAAAGGGCTCCACAAACGCTGTGGCATTGGCCGCCCCTTCGACTGATATGAAGGCGGCGACCAGCGCAGCGAAGAGCGAGTCGGATGGGAAGCTCTCGGCGCTCACCTCTTGATCGAGACCCTCTCGGCCAAAGTGGAAGCCTCCACCCGGTCGAGGGTTGATGCGATATGCTTTCAGTCCCATACGACCGCCTTACGCGAACTCGGACCAGATTCTCGAAATCATGTCACTCGCTGTTGCCGAGAGGTCTTCAAGTGTGCTGAAGGTGCCCATGTCAATGGGCTGCCGATACTGATCGGCGCGCTTGAGAATCAGGTGCAGATTCTGGAAGACAACCTTTCCACTGCCGCGTGAGCCGTGGCCGCCGAGGTAGTCGTCTTCGAGGAGCTGCATTGCGTCCAAGAGGACAGAGATCCAGGCAACATCCTGTTCCGAGTAGATGTTGTAGACCAGTTCCATAGGCCCAAACACCGCGCCAGCGGGCACTCGCTCGACGTCGCGGGGGTTGGCCTGCGAAGTTACTCGGTCGATGGCAACTTCTGTCTTGATCTCGGTATAGGGCAGGGCCGTTTTTGCTTCGCGTATGGTCATTGCAGAATCCGGGTCCAAGGCCACGTCGCGAACTAGCAGCCGCGTTGGCCAATTGAAGTCTTCAGCGGTGATACCGAAGATGTTGCAGATCGGGCATTCTAGGTATTCTGCTTCTGTCTTGCATGCGTGTATCTGGCTCTGGCTGATGCGTTGCCCGGTTGTCCGGCCCAGATATTTTTCTGTTAGCGAGCGCATCTTGCCGCGCAGCGACGAGCCCGGGATGTACGGCTGTCCAGTGACCTGGTTGACGATAACTGGATTGTCGACGCCGCCAATGGCGAATGCGCCGCCGGACCCCCCGATGTGCAGCCCCGTCTTAACCAGAATGTTTCCCTGAATCACGAGACGACCATAAAGCCGCATGATTACTTTCCTCCCTCTGCCTTGTGATAGGCAAGAATTGCCTCAAAAAAGTCAACGAAACGCTGGAAATAAGTCCGGTTCCCCTTTACCAAGTCGATTCCGCTCGCAAGGACTTCAGCAAGGGCAATCACTGCTGGGACCCGCTCGGCCTGATATGCCAGCTTTGGCTTGAGCAAGATCAGATCGCGATTTGCTGCCGCGGCATATTCCGACTTGATATCTCCGAGCGGCCAACTCATCTCGATTTGGCGTACTTGGCCGAAGATGTTCCGGATCTGCGAACTCTTCAGGTCGGCGGCTTTCAGAGCTTTTGCCAGACGCTGTGCCCATTCGACCGTTTTTTGGGCGCTCGTGACAGCGTCCCCCTGGATAATGATCTGCATCTCCTGCGCTGACGGTGTGTCGACCTGAACTTGTGGTGTGCGATTACGCCCCATTATTGTGCCTCCCTAGATGACTGAGATGGTTTTGTGAGGGCCTCTGCCCAACGTGAAGCAAGGCCAATGACCTCAATGTCCGAAAGCAGATCGTCGCGAAGTTGCCGTATCTCCTTTGCGGCTGATTCGCCTACACGTTCGGCGAGTCGGCTGAGCAAATATGCGCTATGCCACATCCACGGTCCGTAGACATACTGCGAGGTTCCATTGCGGGCATGGCGCCGGGTTGACTGGTATTCGGTATACAGTTGTCCCAACAGGTGGAACAAGCTTCTACCCACCTGCGGCTCCTGCTGTATCGCCAGGAGCCGTTCGCAGAGTTTGGCTGCATGCGCGAAATCAGGCCAGTGCAGGCTCTGTCCAAGGAAGGTGATGGCGTTCTTCCCGTCGAGATCCTTGGCACTGTCGAGAGCCCTTGCCGCCTGTTGAGCAGCCTGATAGAGCGGGTGCTTTCCCCCGTGCAACGTGATACCTGCGCTGACGTGCACCAGGGAATTCCCTGCCGCGAAGTGGCTCAGGTCGCGGCTGATTTGATAAGCAAGCGCTGGGAGTGCATCCCATGACCCGACGACAAACAGGTCATCTCCGCCGGAGTAAATGCTGTAAATGCGTTCCTGGGGACTCGCTTCATTGATGGCCCGGCAGAGTTCACCGACCCAGCCCTCAAAGAAGATGGACATCATTGTGCTCAGGCTGGCGACGCGCGCGATTGTGGAGAGACTGCTCCCATCCGCTCGCCGGAACCCAAACCCGAAGAGATGACCCAGATCGTCGACATCCATACGAAGCACACCCAGGCGCTTGAGACCCTGCGACGCCTCTTGCAGGTCCTCGAAAGTCGCCACCGTGCCCCTTGAATCTTTGCGTGGTGTAACATTGGCTGTGAAGCGAATCCCGCTGGCCACAGCCCTGCCAAGCTTCCGATTTACCCGGCGCCGAACGTCTTCCGGTGGATACTCGCGCAGGCCAAGCAGTACCGGTCTTCCACGAGATAGGTGTGGCTCGCCAGGCACCCAATCACCCTGTTCATCAAGCAGCGCAATCTCCAGCCCAAGCGCGTGCAGCATAGCACGCCATTCACCCGGCTGGATTGCCGAGTCTGGTTCAGTTTCGCCCAGAAGAAGATAGCTGGCCTGACCTAACGCCCAACCGAGATCCTCAAGCGAGCTGCAGAGGGCGCATTTTCGAACAGGCGGTGCATCGAGGTCGTCGGCATTTTCCCACTCAACATCAAGGCGCTCAGCGTGGCACACCTGGCATTCGGTTTCTTCATTCCCCCCATGTCCACGCGGATCGAAAATGCCTGGCGTTTCGGCAAAGCGACGACGCTTGGCCTCTCCGACTGCTTGGCCAACCTCACGCCACTTCGCCCCAAACGCGGTCGCCTGGAAGTCATCTGCGTATAGGGGGACCGCGCCAAGCGCGACATAGAGCGCGCCATCATGGTGGCGCAGCATCAAGTCATCGAGGTAATGCTGGATACCTTCCAGACGAGCCACCTCGCTCGGTGGAATCAACATGTAGAAGTGCCCGCCGCCGACGTAAACGAGGTTCGTGATTGGCAAGCCCATCTCGCGCAGCATCCACCGCGCGATGCCTTCTGTCAGTAGCTGCAGGTAGAGCGAGCGGCCACGCAGCCCCTTGGCAGCACCTTTTGAAGTGATGGTGTAGATGAACCGCTGCACGCCCGACATATCGCCTTCAACGAGGTAGGCAACCGGGACTTGGTCTACATGCGACTGCGCCAGCAAGGCGTCAAGCGTTCCTTCGTCTTGATCTGTCAGACAGACGGCGAGCGCGGACGTCACACGGCTATGGTCGAAGAGCGAGATATCCGGCGTGCCGCGATAAAATGCAGAGGGCACGCTCCATGCGTAGCGCATCAGCAGGTGATACAGGCTTTCGACACAGGATGCAGCATCGATCGCAGCGTCAAGCGATTGGACCGCCTGAACGAATTCGTCCCACAGAGAGCGGTACGCCTGCTGGCTCCCATCGACTTCTTCCCGCGGGAAAATCACGTTTTCGTCAAGCTCCAGCGGTGCGAGTGGCAGGTAAGCTGGCGCAGGGCGCTGCTTCTCGTCTTCGCCGATCTGACAGAAGATAGAGAGTAGATTGCGTGGCTGTTCCTCAGCTTGATCGGCGCGTTCCCCCGACGCCAGCCGACTAGCCAGCGCGACTGCTTTGCCGGGTACATCTGATGGTTGGTGTTGGTTGAGCACTGTGCTCGCAATTGAGGCCAAGTGCTCGGGCAGCAGGTCTTGCACGAACGCAGCACTCCAGGTGGCATGTCCGCCGTTATGCTCGTAGTCACCTGGTTCGAGACTCTCGAACTGTCCTTCGGCACGCTGATAGAATTTGCCGATGTTGAGTAGCAAGCCTGCTAAAGCTATTTCGGCTCGATCCATAACATCCTCTCCGTGTGAATCGGTCACCGGGAATTGTAGTGCTCGCCCTCATTCTGAGAATGGGGAGCACTTCCCAAGTTTCTTAGGAATAACTTCCTAAGAGCACCAAGAGCATCGTCCGGTCTGGGGGCTCGGACAACGCAAAATAGCTTTCCAGCTTCTCGTAAATACTGGTGAGCTGATTCGCGATGGTCTTAGGACTCTTTCCCAATTGCCGGGCGAGCGCGTTATTGGACAGCCCTTCTCTGACCAGAATGGTGGTCAGCTCGCGCTCAGCGGGAGTAAGGACATACTCAATGAAGTGCCTAGCACGCACGCGATCATCCGGAGTCATTTTCCCCCAGTGAGCGACCGGCACTGGGATCAGCGACACGTCACCAGGGTGGGTTGCGTGCAACTGGCGTGATTCAATAAGTCTTCGATCACTGACGAGGTGCCAGACGTGATCGGCAGCGTCAAACCAGATTTGAGCGGCAGCCATCGCAAAGAGCGCCATCGTTTTGCGACCACCTGCAATCGAGAGGTGAATGCGGCAGCCAGCGTACTTGTATTGGCGGAGGAGTGTGTAGAGGCTTTGGAATGCGGCTTCAATTTCCGCTGGCGTTACCACATCCGCGAGCGGACCATCAGAATCGGCCAGCACATGCGGCAGAAACAACACTTGGTTGCCATAGTAACCGCGGTCGACAAATTCCGCTTGAAGCACCTTCAAGGACTCGCTGAGCGGAGGTCGATCTGCAGCGGTATGTACGACGAGTACGCGTGAAATCGACTCAGACTCGGCAAGGAGCGCATCCAACGCAAGCGTGACTACTTGCGGCTCCGCGCCAAGAGTCGCGATGAAGACGGTTTCTGCCATTTCCTTAGCCGCTTAGAGCTGCCGACCCAACTTAATACTCAGAAAAGGCTCAGTTGTTTGCCCCTATGGGGCACTCATTACCGGGGCTGTGTTCCACTGAGACGTATTGGTCCACAGACTGTTATGGCGAATGAGCAAAGAAGGATGTTGTGTTGAATCGCCCGTATACAAGCCCCCAACTCTTTATCATCTTAACCCATTTTCTGGCCGCCAATCCGAAAAGTGTGTGAAATTTTGCTGTCCATGTCATGACCACTTATCGAAATCGAGCTTGATAGATCTCTATGCGCCGGACTGGGGATGCACACCGCTGATGCGCTTATCCGGCAAGCGGAATTGCGGATTACATGCACCGAAATGGTCGCTTGCTCTCCTTTCCACAGTAGTTCATACTAAATAGTGCGCCGTATGAGTACTTCCAAGAGTAGCATTATGCCCGACGAACCCTATACTATGACGCCTGATAAACCTGTCTTCCTCTCATATTCTCGCCGCGACCGTGACTTTGTCATCCAACTCTATGATGAGTTGAAGGATACGGGGGTACTCCTGAGCTAAACTGTTGATAAATCCAATCGCCGCGTAAAAGGCCCACAACCTTGACGAAAAAGCGCCCGTGACCACAATGGTCCGGGCGTTTTGCATGAAGCATCAAGGAGCAGGTGAAAGGTGCGGATTGAGCGGTGGATCATTCTCCTCTTGGGGATGGCGTTGGTGCAGGCGTGGTGGAAGCCGGTCCGGCGGCGGATGCGGCGGTGGTGGCAGCGCACCAAAGAGCAACTACCGCGGCACTGGCATCCGAAAAGCCCGAAAGACTGTCCGCTGTGCCAGGCTGAAGCGGTAAGAATCACGGAGCCGGTGGTGGACCTCCCGGCGGTAGAACCGTACCAGGAGACCAAAAGCCAACGAGGGAGAAAGAAAACGATTCTGACCGAAGGCTATGCATGTCCTTACCCAGACTGTCGGTACTTTGGAGTGACCGAGGCCGAGCGCCATGCGTTAGTGGGCTTCGGCAAGCTGGGAGAAAACAAGAACATCCAGCGTTTGAGATGCCAGGCGTGTGGAGGAATGTTCAGCAGCCGGAAAGGGACGCCGCTGTACTATATCAAATCTGAGGAGAAAGAGTTCGCGGAGGTGTTATGGTGGCTGGCGGAAGGCGTGGACCTCTCGGTGTTGGTGAGGAAAACCGGGCACTGCGAGAGCACTCTGACGACCTGGCTGAATCGGATGGGGGAACACAGCGCCCGCTGGCATGAAAGGCTGTTCCAAAACTTGTCCATCACCTTGATACAGATGGACGAATTGTATGCCAAAGTGCGTGGGGTCGAGGACGCTCGCTGGTTGTGGCTGGCGATCGACCCGAAATGCAAGGCCCTGCTCGCCTTACACCTAGGATTGCGCCGGTCGGACAATGCCTACACCCTGGTTCACAAGCTGAAAAGGTGTTTACACCCGGGCTGTGTCCCAGCCTTCACCACCGATGGACTGCGCTCCTATTTTTATGCCGTCACCGCTCACTTCGGTCGTTGGTTCCGTCCTCCGCGTGCCCGCACCGACCATTGGCAAGTGGATGAGCGGTTGCTTCAGGGACAACTGGTCAAGCGCCATGAACGGCGCAAGCTCACCTATACCATCACGCGCATGTTGTGGGGCAAACGCCAGGCTCTAAACGATCTTTTGGAAGATCAGGGTTTTCGCCGCCTGATTCAAACGGTGTATATTGAGCGGGGCAACCTCACGATCCGCCAGGGTGTTTCGCTGTTGACGCGCCGTACCTGGTCCCTCCCTCAGACCGAACACCATCTGCTGTATCACGTGGAATGGTGGCGTTGTTATTATCATTTCATTCGACCGCACGAGGCGCTGCGGGAGACGGTTTCAGGAGAAAAACGTCGTTATCGACCCCGTACCCCCGCGATGACCTTAGGTCTGACCGATCATGTCTGGACGGCAGGGGAAATCTTGCGCAAACCGTTGGTAGCCGGGCTGGCAGCCTAAATGGACCTTTCACCCTGGTAGGGTGTGGTGAGCCTCCGGGCGTGAAGATGCTCGTTTTGAGGCCTGCTAAGGGGACGTTAGGAATTATCAACAGTTCCCTACATAAGCACCCCATGTTTTCAGTTTCCCATTCCCATTCCCATTCCTGGTTCTATTCCCATGCCCGGTGGTGCTTCCATACCCATAGCTTCCATGCCCATACCCATACCAATCCCCATACCCATACCGTCACAGTGCCAATGCCCCATGCCCATCCCTGTATCATGATACCAACAGTTGTTTTCAGGGAGGGTCGCATTATCGATTAGGGTAATACGAGCAACCAGAAGGACAACAGTTGCACCATTCGCCTGGAAATCCCCCTGCACGCTCACGAAATCTCCCACCTGTAGCGTTCGCAACACAGGATTGTCAGCATCCAGTTGTGCTTGTATTCCATTGACGGTGATGAGAGCGCCGTCTATGGCCTCAACAAGCCCATCCAGGTTTACTGTCGCTGCAACCGTGTTGTTCACCATAGACGCACTTGTGATATTACTCACCATGCTGGCAACAATCTGATTATCGCTACCAATCGTTCCTTCTATTCGAACCACATCACCAACATCAATAAGATTTAAAATGGGATGCTGTGCTTCAACCTCGATATTGAAGTCATGGATAGTGATAACATTGTTAACCACAGTAGTTATAGGTCCTTCAACAACTACTATTTTCTCAGGTGGAGTGCTTGGGATAGGAACACTAGTCTCCGTAGAAGGAACTTCAGAAGGAACTTCCGTCACAACAGAAGGTGCAGGCGTTATCGTTATGGGAATAGTCGGTATTAAAGTTTCAGTGGGGGATGCCACAGCGATAGCGACCTGATTATCCGAAGAAGCCACGAGCGTAGTGGCCTCGTGATTCGGTGTCGATTGACTTCTGTTCTGAAGAAACAACAATCCAGCGACTATGATAATGATGCTTGCAGCCGCACACCACACGATCAATCGCTGCAGGTGATAGCGATTAAATGTAGCAGGTCGTTGGGCAGCAACTACTGATGTCCGAAATTCACTTAGCATCTGCTGGCGAATAGCTTCGCGAGTCGAAGCGCTCAGCTTCACCTTAGGTGCGGCGCGCAATCGCTCAATCAAATGCTGTTCTTCAGGAGTGAATTGATCGTCCATCATAAATTATGCTTTCTGAATGCATTATATGATGTGCTCAATTCGTTAAGCTGCTCGGCCAGGGCTTTCAAGGCTCGATACTGCATCGCTCGCAATGAGACGGCTGATTTATTCAAAATCTTAGAGATTTCAGTATGAGGCAAATCTTCAACAAAACGTAAAATCAATAAATTCTGATACTCTTCTGGCAATCTTCGCAGTGCAAGGCGAAGGTGCATGGCTTCTTCTTCGTTTGCCAGATGATCCAATGGATCAGGCTCATCACTTGCAGCGTATTCCGGGGCTGATGCTAGTTGAGTTTTCTCACGGCGGCGATAATGATCAACAATCAGGTTAGCGGCAATACGATACAACCATGCCCTGAAGGGGACACCTTGTTCTTTATACCCCACCAGTCCTCGAACCATCCGCAAAAATACCTCTGAAGTCAAATCTTCAGCCTCTTCAGTCGAATCGACGCGGTAACGAATGTAATCGAATACAGCCTCAATGTGAGCATCATAAAGGAGTGTGACTGCTCCTTCATCCCCATTTCGTGCTTTCGCAACGAGTTCCTGCTCATTAAGGGTTAACTGCATGACCAACCAACATCCAATTGGGATAACCCCTGCAATGATTGAGAGTACTCCGTACCTATTTAAACATGAATTACTCTGAATCTGTGATGTACAAGCGACTCAAGATAGTACTATTGGACCATTTGCGTCATGCTCGTGCTGCTGCGTCGTTTATACAGACGGATTATCCAAATACCACTAGGAGTTTCTCAGATGCGCAGCCATTCTCAGCTACATTATCGCTATCTCATTGTCCTGGCGATTGCCACCCTAATCGCGATCCTGATACTTCCAACAGCCTCGTTTGCTCAGGAACCAACGCCAACACCCGCGGGAGATGTCATCGAAATTACAGGTACTGTCAGCCAGATAACCGGGACTACCCTTGTCGTAGCAGGTTTGACCGTCGATGCAAGCAATATTTCACTTGATGCCGCGATAACCGTCGGAACCACCGTCACGGTCACAGGTCAGGTGTCGAATAACGTCATCATTGCGCAGAGCATTGTGCTCGTAGATCTCTCTACTCCCACGGCTACCCTTCCCGCAACCCCAGACGCAACGCCACAGATCACACCAACCCCTACCAATGACCCAGATACAATCATTGTCATTGAAGGACCAGTGATCAACATCGTCAATAACATCATCACGATTTTTGACTTCGATGTCGAGGTAGCCCCTCAGCACCCTATCCTCACGATTATTGACATTGGGGATAATCTCCATGTGGAAGGCACGTATGGCACTGGCGGCGTGATTGTTGCCACTTTTGTGTCGAACATTACCAATACGACCATCGTCAACAACACCGCCCCAACTGCTGCCGTTAGATTAGACGGCCCCATTGAAGCGATCAATGGTACTACCCTGGTGGTCAATGGCATTCCTGCCCAGCTTGCCCCCAATGATCCGATCTTGCAAACAGCTCGTGTAGGCGATTTTGTCAGTTTGCAAGGCAACTTTGAAAACAATGGAACCACCATCATTCTGGTCGTCGTCAACATCACTATCATCAACAATGTCGTCATTAATGAAAACCCCTATTGCTGGTATCACCAGGACGGGATGGGCATGGGGCACTGGCATTGTGACGGCATGGGCATGGGTATGGGGATGGGTATGGAAGCGGACCCGGGTATGGGTATGGGTATGGGGATGGGAATGGGTCAATAATGACAGGACATAATTTAGTGCAGACTCTTCGCACCCGGCTTCCTGTTCTTTCCCTTACGACTATCAGCGGGGAGCATCTTGCTCCCTTCCTGATTGTCTTTTTTAGTGGAGCAAACCTGACTCTTGTGCAGTGGGTCATGGTTCGCGAAGTTACCACACTCCTGCTCGGAACAGAGCTGGTCGTGCTGCTAACTTCCGTTTCCTACTTTGTCGGGGTATCCATCGGCTATTTGCTGGCAGGACATATTCAACGCCAGTGGTTGCCGGTAATGGGAATAGCAACACTGCTACTGCACCTGACACTGCCGGTTACGCTTCGAGTATTGGTTGCCTGGTTAGGCTCCAATGGGGCCTACTGGGCAGCCTTTTTGGTGCTGCCTCTCATCACTCCCTTCGCTGTTTCTATGTTCTATAGCGTATTTTTACCGCATTTCATCGACAGCAAGGGGATCAGTCTTGGTTCATTGTACGTAACCGAATTGATGGGGACCATCTGTGGCGTTGGTGTCTTGGTCTTTCTAGCCGGATTGGGCCTGCAAACTGTTTATACCATCTATAGTCTGGGGTTGATCATCGTTCTGATCAGCCTGGGAATTCAGCGTTGGCTGGCGGCGATACTCTCAATTGCGAGCGCGGCATGGATCATTGCGCTCCCTATAATGAATACCTGGAGTAATGAAGTCTGGTATACCAGGCTGCTAGGGTTTCCCCAGGGCACAGAGGTCATCTATTCCGAATACAGCCCCTATCAAAAAGTAGATGTGCTTGAGCTGCCCGATGGTAATCGAGCGCTCTATTTAGATGGGCTGGAACATTTTAACGGCGCGATTGGCATCCGGCTGAACATCATTGTTGGTGCTGTACCCACCACATTGATTGAACCTCAAAACTCGCTCATCATTGGGGGCGGGGCAATGCAAACGGAGCAACTGATCGCGTCACGCGGGGGACATGTCACTACGGTTGAGCTTGACCCTGTCGTCGCGGATGTGGGCGCGCGGTTATTCTACAATTACAACCAGATGGATATCCTCCCCAATCGAACCGTCGTGGTTGATGATGCCAAGCACTTCCTTGCCAACATTGACGCGCAGTATGATCTCATCATTGCCGATACCCCCGCCGCACTTAGCATTCAGCCCGCCACACTGTACTCGGTGCCATTCTACCAGTTGATTCACGATCATCTAACTCCAGGGGGAATCTTTGTCGGCAACATGACAAGCGGATTCGTCCCTGGGGATATCATTTCACGCCGTGTGGCAGCCTCACTGCTAGAAGTCTTCGATGAAGTCATCATCGTTACTCCCGCCTCTGTCGGATGGAGCTTTGTTTTTGCTGCTGACGACTTACCGTTTACGCGTGAGGAACTTGAGGCTGCTCTGCGTAAATGCGGAGAAGTACAGTTTTCGACGTTTGATCTTAATGCAACGCGTCTTATCGTTGGTGATGCACCGCCTATCACGCTGGATTCGATGGACCTCGTGCTGCAAACAAGCCTTGAATGGATCGAATCTCGCCTTCATTGGGGGGAACGATGAAAATCCTGCGTTGGATTTATCCATCAATCGTTGGGATGCTGCTAGGGTTGCTTCAAACGGGTCTGTATTTCCAATTATCGTTCACCCTGTCTTCCAGCTTCAAAACGTTTTTGATGGTCACTGTCTGTTGGCTGATAGGAAGTGTCATTGGCACACAGATTGCCCCCCAACCGCGCCTCAAACTGGGCCATTTTATCGTATTGGCGCTTACCGCTTATTTTGCGTGTGCTATCCTGCTAAGGGTTGCTCCTTTTAACACCCAATTATGGCCCGTATATGCCTTTTTGGTTGTACTCACAGGACTCTATCCCGGTGTATTTTTTGTCAGGTTCGCTGAGCATTACAGCGCCCGCAAGTTATTCTTCAAAGAAAACAACGGCTTCACCCTGGGCCTTATCAGCGGAACGATCTTTTTCCTGTTATTTGGACGGATTGTATTGTGGATGCTCCCGACTCTAATCGCCGTCCTTGTAATGCTTTGCACTACTCGCCTTCTATCGCAGAAAAACAGCCTATTCCATAGAGGGGAAATGATGAAGACTGTATCTGCTATCCTGTTGATGCTCCTTTGTTTGAATTTGGGGCAGAGAGTCTCTGCACAGGATTCTGTAACCGTGCCAGATTTGACTGGATTGAACGTGCCACAGGCAGCGGCTGAGCTTAATCGCGTTGGCCTGCGCCTTGGCACACAAGAGGCCATTGCCTGGAACGCAGACTCTGGATTATCAGAGAACACCATCAGCGGGCAATCGATTGACCCAGGAACCGAGACCTCTCCCGGAACTACCATCGATGTCACGGTGTTGCGTTCGCCCAACGTCGCATTACAGTATAAGGACACGAGTCTAACGGTCATCAATCTGGGTAGTACGACTATCAGCCTTACTAATCTAGCCTTTGCTACGAAAGTAGGAGAGCCCACATCCTTTGCCGGTTCCCGCTGGTCTCCCTGGGCCGTAACCTTAGAACCAGGAGAGTGTGCTCAGGTTTGGACAATCTTGCGAAATGGCCCTGAAGCCGTTGATGGCTGTGTATCATCAACCTACTGGTTGACCACCAATAACCCTCAGGAACACTTCTGGACCCAGGCCAATGGGGTTGAACAGTTTAATATCGTTGAAAATGGGATTGAACGTGCCGTATGCTCTGCCATACCAACAGATACAGGAGATCTGCCTCTCCGCTGCGAGGCTTATATTCCTGGTGTAGGAGAATCCACGGACACAACCTCGTATATCTATTTCGTCTACACCACGCAGGCTTTTGCAGTCATTGATAAGTCCCCTGACAAGTGGATGCCAACAGCGCAAACGACGATTTTTAACTACAACCCCAGCATTTCTGTTTCAGGAGCACCCGTTCCGATAGGCGATCCAACGTTATATGGAAGCCCTGAGACAGTTGCCAACATTGGACAACTGGCTCCTAACCAGTGCCTGCTATTCACCAATGATGATCCAAATGCCATCTCACCTGAGTCCTGTGATGTGGTAGCCCAACTTAATATTGGAACCAATCTTGCCTTTTGGCTTGCGGACTTTCAGGTTGATACCGCTACAGACGATGTGCGCCGCCAATGCCCAGCCGCAGTTCCAGGTAAGATCACTATCTGTGTTTTACCCTTGTAACTTGCGCGCATCCTTAGCAGAGTCTGACAATGCGCTTGACCTTCCTGCAGGGAACTGTTGATAAATTCCAGCGAACGGTGAGCAAGCCTCAAGTAGCGAGCGCGCATCCTAACGCGCTCAAGATTGCGATCGCCAGTCGTTCTTCGCGCATCTCAGCTTTGCCCCTTTGCCTTGCAGCCCAAGCGCCTGTCACCTTCGGGTGACAGGCGCTTGGGTGTTAAGGTTCAGGTGATTTGGGGTCTTGCCGGAATTATCAACAGTTTACAGGGGGAGCACCCCTAGCGAGCTCAGGCACGCTGACGCCTTGGGCATACCGGGAGCGGATCTCCGAACTGCGATTGCGCTGCTTGCGAGTCCTTGGCGATTGTGCGGTGGGGGAGGGTAGCGACCCTGAATATAGCCGCTTCACCAGGAAGGCGATGGCCTCTTCGAAGGTAAAAATAAAGCTGCCATCTGCTCTAAAGGCATGTGGCAGCCGATGCCCCATAGGGGACTCGAACCCCTGTTTCTGCCTTGAGAGGGCAGCGTCCTGGGCCGCTAGACGAATGGGGCGTTTCCCCTCAAGTGGGCGGAATTGTACCAGTCGGCACACCCCCCGTCAAGCCTCAAATCTCACCGTATCCCCGTCCCCTAGACCCGAAGGGCCTCCCGCTCGCGGCGGATTTCCTGCACCCAGTGTTCGGCCGCGGCGCGCGCTTGCTCTCCGAAATCCGGGCCGCGACTGGCGTGCGAGATTGCGCGCGAGAGATTGATGATCGGACCGATGCCGGTGCGGGTGGCGCCGTGCTGCACGGCGGTGCGCAGATCACCCTCTTGCACGCCGACGCCTGGAATGAGAAACGGCACGTTCGGTGCCCAACTCCGAATGCGCGCCAGATCGCGGGGCAGCGTCGCCGCGACGCTCAACCCAAGCTGGCCCGGATACTGCTGCTCCAGCGTGTTGATCTCTGATGTCACGTAGCGGAACAGCGGCGACTCGCTGCTCGGCCAGGTCTGGAAATCGTTGCCAAGCCGGTTCGCGGAGCGCACCAGCACCAGCACCATCGACTCGGGATTCTGCAGGAAAGGCATGATCGCCTCGATACCCACGTACGGGGTGAGCGTCACCGCCTGCGCCTTGGTGACCTCGAACGTAATCCGGGCGTGTTGTTGCGCGGTGTAGTCGATGTCGCCGAACTTCGCGTCGAGAATGACCGGGATGTGTTCCGGCACGGACGCCATTACATCGATCAACGTGGCATATCCCTCGGCGCCGTGCGTCAGAAAAAACGCCAAATTGAACTTGAACGCGCAGACGTAGTCAATCGTCGCGTCGATCACCGTCCTGCAGAATGTTTCTAGCGACACACCGGGGGGAAGCAGTTCCCGGTTCGGATCCAGCCCGACGCAAAGCCAGGAATCATTTCGCTGCTGCGCCTCTCGCAGCCGGTCAATAAAACGCATAGGGCGCACTCCTCGATAAAGCGACTACGCAGGTTAAGTCTCTTTTAGCTTGCACGCTCCAGTATACCGCATTGATGGCGTGTACAAGCGATTGGTCCTGTCATCGGGGTGACCGTGCTACAATCGGGGTGGTGACGCGCGCCGGGAACATCGCCTGCAATCGGCTGCCTGCGCGCGCTGCGATCGTATGGAGAGCCGGAGCCGGTCGCCGTGACGCTTGAGACATTCGGACGGGAATGGTTCACCGAATGCGGGGTGGCCGCGCTGCTGCTTCTGGCGCTGGTGACCAGCGGCGTGGCGGCTTTTCAGGTGCGCGATCTGCTGCGCCACCGGAGCGAACCGGCATCTCCAATCGGGCGCCGCACGGCGTTCCTATGGCCGGTGATGACTGTCGCGCTCGCGCTGATATTCTGGCTCTTGCTGGTAGCAGTCTGGCTATTTCAGAGCCTCTGGGGCGGCCGGGGGGCGCCCTGGTGGTAGTGAGGGAGAGGGAGCATTGGCGCTGTCTGTTGGCGACAAAGCGAGTCGCACCAAAACGTTTACGGATGAAGATGTGCGCGGATTCGCCCAGGTGACTGGCGACACGAATCCGCTGCATCTGGACGACGAATACGCCGCGCAAACCCGCTTCGGACGGCGGCTGGTTCACGGCATGCTGACCGCCGGGCTGGTGTCCGCGACGCTCGCCAACGACCTGCCGGGCGAGGGGACCGTCTACATGAGCCAGACGCTTCAGTTTAAGGCGCCGGTGTTCATCGGCGATACCATCACGACGACCGTCGAGGTCACGGCGTACCGGCCGGAGCGGGGGATCGCTACGTTGGCGACGACCTGCGTCAACCAGGATGGCGCGGTTGTGTTGCAGGGTGAAGCGGTTGTGCTTGTTCCGCGACAGAGGTGATCATCCATTGCGCGTAGTCATCGAACTCCGGCACGTACCCCGCTATCGCGTGATGGATTATCTCATACAGGCGGGCGGCACGCCGTCCGGCTTTCTCGAGGTGGAGGGCGATGGCTGGTCTGCCTCGCTTGAGGCGCTAGAGCCGCATTACCTCGGAACCGTGCCGATTGCCCGCGACCGCCTGGTACTCGAAGGCGAGCCGCGCCACGTCGAGCGGGTGAGCGCCTTCATTCGGCTCCGCGTGGGGCGTCGTGCTTCCTGACCTGCACACAGCAAATCATCAGCCAGGAACAGAAAACCAGGCAAGCGCCGCTTTCTCGGCGGCTTGGGAGTTGTTTACCCCGCTTGACATCCTCGCGTAGATCGGCTTTAATGTAATCGATTACAGTCATTTCGTAGAGTGTTGCCGATAATTCTTAGTTATCGACGGCTGCGGCCGTAGCGCGGATGAGGGCCTGCTATGCCTGCCAAAATGGAAGACGTAGCCCGTCTGGCCGGTGTCTCCACGGCGACCGTTTCGCGCGTGCTGAACAATCCCGAGCTTGTCAGTGAGGCGACGCGCCAGCGAGTCAACGAAGCGATCCGCCAGCTCGATTACCGGCTGAACCTCGCCGCTCGCAGCCTGCGCACCAGCCAGACGCGCACAATTGCCGTCGTGCTGCCGACAATCGCAGACCCGGTCATCAACCGTATGGTCGAGGCGATCGAGGATGTCGCGATTACCGCCGGGTATACGCTCTTGTTGTGCAGCACGCGCGGCGACGCATCCCGCGAGCAGGCGTATATTGAGTTCCTGACCCAACAGGCGTACGCCGATGGCGTGCTGTACATCTCGCCGCGCGCTACGCCGGAGCAGGTGATGGCGCTCGCTCGGGACGAAATGCCGCTTGTGCTGTGCAATTACATGGTCGATGTCGAGAGCGTGCCCTGTTTGCTGGTCGACCACGTCAGCTCGATGTACCAGACGACGGCGCATTTGCTCTCGCTCGGACATCGCCGGATCGCGTTGCTGAATCTGTCCGCGCCGCACTACTACCCGGCGCGGATGCGCTACGAGGGGTACGTGCGCGCGCATGAGGACGCCGGAGTCCTGCTGGATCCGTCGCTGTGCTACGAGATCGACCAGCCGACCTATGATACCCCGCACTGGCATGCGGTGATTGACGAACTGCTGGCACGCCCGGACCGCCCGACCGCGATTGTCGCATTCAACGACGAGGTCGCGCTTGAGGTGTATGCGGTGTGCCGCCAGCGCGGGCTGCGTGTTCCGGACGATGTAGCGGTGACTGGTTGTGACGACATCCTCTCTGCGCGGCATGTCGTGCCGCCGCTGACGACGGTGCGCATTCCGGCCCGCGAGCAGGGGGAGCGTGCCATGCGGGCGCTGCTGAAACGGCTTGCACGCCCGCGCGGTCGCATTCCACATGTGACGCTATTGCCTGTCGAGCTGGTCGTGCGCGGCTCGACGGCGCCACTGGGGGAGGGAGTCCCCGAACGATGAATCTCGCAAACGCATTCGACTTTACCGGGAAGACGGTCGTTGTGACCGGGGGATGCGGGGTGCTGTGCTCCGCCATGGCGCGCGGATTTGCCGATCACGGCGCGAACGTCGTGCTGCTTGACCGGCTGGTGGAGCGTGGCCTGCAGTGCGCGGAAGAGATCGGGCCGCGT
>Ga0134098_1001311_pt1 | contig 21489 bp, 18 predicted proteins | sample 9_3taG_FD_94456 | JGI IMG/M metagenome (GOLD analysis project Ga0134098, IMG submission 94456) | Switchgrass degrading microbial communities from high solid loading bioreactors in New Hampshire, USA - 9_31_10_142_A3 metaG | ecosystem: Engineered > Bioreactor > Semi-continuous > Anaerobic >... | reverse complement strand
TCTGTTTTGTCAAATGCCGGTTTTTATAGAATTATATAAATTGCAACCAGGGTAAAAATTATAATTGCATGTTTAACAGTATGTGTTGAAAAACTTTGCATAAATTTAATTTATTATTTATATTATACCTTATACTGCAAAATGTAAAACATATTATAGCAATTTTTTTAAAAAACAAAGCGGAATTTATTTTTCGTGAACATAAATAGAATAATATTCTAATTGAAGTTAAATTGTCTTATTATTTTTTTGAAAAGACTTGTAGATGAATCAATTTAGAATTAAAATTTTAATGATATTGCTTTACTTACTTCGAGAATCTTAATGCATAATAATTTTATAGATTTTAAAAAACAATAAAAATTATAATAAATACTGTTTATAGGGGATAGGACTATGGATGCTGAAATTTTAGCTGTGGGAACCGAACTTTTAATGGGACAGATTGCAAACACTAATGCCCAGTATATATCACAGAGGTTAAACGATATTGGAATAAATGTATATTATCACAGTGTTGTGGGAGATAATCCCGTAAGGCTCAAATCAGCGCTTGAATTGGCTTTAAAGCGCTCTGATGTTGTTATAATGACAGGAGGATTGGGGCCTACCCAGGATGATCTGACAAAAGAGACCGTTTCCGAAATTATGGGTAAAAAACTTGTACTGCACGATGAAAGTCTGAAAAGAATAGAGAATTATTTTAAAAGGTTAAACCGGCCTTTAACGAAGAACAATATAAAACAGGCATATCTTCCTGAAGATTGTTTGGTAATAAAAAACGATAACGGTACAGCTCCAGGCTGTATCATAGAAAAGGAAAATAAAATAGTTGTAATGCTGCCGGGACCTCCTTCCGAAATGAGGCCCATGCTTGATGACACTGTTATACCTTATTTTAAGTCGAAATCGCAGGAAAAAATTGTATCCAAATATTTGAGAATATTTGGTATAGGAGAGTCTTTGCTTGAAGAGAAGTTAATGCACCTTATTGAAAAGCAGGATAATGTGACTATAGCAACCTATGCAAAAGAAGGGGAAGTCACCATAAGAATAACCAACAAGAGTAATGATGAGGCTGTGGCTTTAAGGGAACTTGCCCATGTAGAGGAAGAAATTGCAAAAGTAGTGGGCGATGCTTTGTACAGTGATGAAGACAAGGAATTATATCAGATAGTTGGAGAAATGCTGATTAATAAAGGAATAACCATAGCTTTTGCTGAATCTTGTACCGGAGGGCTTATTAGTTCTGTAATTACGGATATACCGGGAATTTCTGCTGTATTTGACCGGGCAGTTGTGTCCTATAGTAACAAATCAAAGGTTGAAAATCTTGGTGTTAAGCAGGAGACTCTCGATAAATTCGGGGCAGTGAGCAGAGAGACTGCCGTCGAAATGGCTGAAGGTATAAGAAAGGTGGCTGGGACCGATTTGGGACTTTCGGTTACCGGAATTGCAGGACCGGGTGGAGGTACCGAATTTAAACCGGTGGGATTGGTTTATATTGCTTTAGCCTCAAAAAACGGAACTGCATGCAAAGAATTAAGGCTTGCCGGAAATCGGAGAAAGATTCGAAACTATACGGTACTGAATGCTTTTGATATGATTAGAAGATGGCTAATGAATGAAAGCAATAATTGATAAAGATAAATTATCAAGTGTCGAAATATCTTGGCCGATAAGTCAAATAATAAGGTGAATTGCTTATTTAATTTTATACTCAATATAAAGTGGAGGAAATGCTTTTGAAAAATACACAGGACAAAAAGCTGACAGGTGCTGCGATTATTGTCATGTCTTCCATAGTTTTAAGCCGGTTAACGGGGTTTATAAGGGAAATGCTTGTACCAAGCTTGATTGGGGTTAATATGGTGTCCGATGCCTATACCCTTGCCTTTAAAATTACCGGTTTGATGTATGATCTGCTTGTGGGAGGTGCAATATCGGCAGCTTTAATTCCGGTGTTATCGGGATATATAGCAAAAAAAGATGAAGAAAATGGTTGGAAAGCCGTTGGGACTTTTATTAATGTCGCAATAGTGGCAATGATATGCGTTTGTTTTGTGGGGATTGCTTTTGCACCTCAATTGGTAACCATAATGGCTCAAAACAGCGATAATGTCAATATACCCCTTGCAGCGGAAATTACCAGAATACTGTTTCCGTCAATAATATTTCTTATGATGGCGGGACTGTCAAACGGTGTGCTGAACTCATATCAAAGATTTGCGGCTGCAGCCTTTGGGCCTACCTTATATAATATGGGAAGTGCACTGAGCATTTTTTTGTTTGCTAAGAGCAAATGGGGCGTAAAGGGTATTGCCTTTGGAGTTATGGTAAGTTCCTTTGTTTATTTTATATTTCAGTTTTCTTTTGCCCGCAAAAATTTTAAATTATACAGACCAAGGTTCTATTTGAAACACGAAGGGTTTAGAAGGCTGATTAAACTCTCGGTACCTTCGTTAATGTCCTCGGCGGTTGTTCAGATAAATGCAATAATAACATCTTCGTTTGCACTGCAGTTTTTTCCGGGCAGTCTTACGGCATTAAACGCTGCGGACAGAACATGGCAAATGCCCTATGGCGTGTTTGCCCAGGGGATGGGAATAGCCATGCTTCCAAGCCTTTCATCCTATCTTGCTGTGGGGAAAGTGGAGGAGTATAAAGATACTTTGATGAAAGGGATAAAATCGGTATTGTTAATAACAGTTCCTGCAGGGGTTGGTTTTATTGTTTTACGGGAACCTGTAATAAGAACTATGTTCAAGTTTACCAGCCAGGTTAGTGAAGAAACGGTTAAACTCACAGGGAGCATATTGATGTTTTTCTCTATTGCTCTGCTCAGCCAATCCATTGTAACAATTTTAAACAGAGCGTTTTATGCAGACAATGATACAAAGACACCCCTTATCATAGGAATAGTCAGTATTATTCTGAATTTAATATTAAGTACTTTATTCATGAAGTATACCAGGCTTGGAGTAAGCGGCATGGCACTCTCTTATTCAACGGTAAGTGCTGTAAATGCTGTTTTGCTTCTGGGAATGTTAAATAGAAAAATGAAGGGTATACACCTGAAAAAACTTGTTAAATTTCTTGTTAAGGTTGTCCCGGCTGCTGTGGCAATGGGGATTGTTCTATATTTCCTTAACCTTGCAGTACCCGGCGACTCAAATTCGAAAATTATTCAAATTGTAAACCTGATGTTTGAAATATCAGTGGGGGTACTGGTATATTTCACCTTTGTTCTGATATTGAAGGTTGAGGAGGCAGAAAACTACAAAAATGCGTTTTTGGCTAAATTAAAAAGAAAGTAGAAGCTGAAAGAGAGAATAGTTTTACAGTGATTGAGATTACTGATAGCATTCCAGGTGTATTGAAGAATACAAAAAATCCTGTTTATGTAAAAAAGATTTTCTAGTGGATGGAAAGGAGAATTTCTTTTTTTGCAGAATATTATACCAAAAATTAAATATGGAAAAATACAAAATATGTTGACTGGCAACAATGAGTAGTGTATAATAAAAACAGAACACATGTTCGATGTCTTTGTTAGGAGGATGAAGAGATGATTGAAAAGAAAAAAGCATTGGAGATGGCCTTGGGTCAGATTGAAAAGCAGTTTGGAAAAGGTGCAGTTATGAGATTGGGTGAAAATACCCATATGAATATAGAGACGATACCTACCGGTGCCATGGGACTTGATATTGCCTTAGGAGTCGGAGGTGTTCCCAGAGGCAGAATTGTGGAAATATTTGGACCTGAGTCTTCCGGTAAGACAACTGTTGCACTGCATATAATAGCAGAGGCTCAAAAAGCCGGAGGAGAGGCAGCGTTTATTGATGCTGAGCATGCATTGGATCCTGTATATGCGAAGAATCTCGGTGTTAACATAGATAATCTGATTGTATCGCAGCCTGATACAGGGGAACAGGCTCTGGAAATTGCAGAAGCTCTGGTCAGAAGTGGAGCCATAGATGTAATTGTAATAGACTCGGTTGCAGCGTTAGTTCCAAAAGCAGAAATAGACGGTGAAATGGGAGATGCCCATGTTGGGCTTCAGGCAAGGCTTATGTCTCAAGCATTAAGAAAGCTTTCGGGGGTTATAAACAAATCAAAAACAACAGCTATATTTATAAACCAGCTTAGGGAAAAAGTCGGTATTATGTTTGGTAATCCGGAAACTACCCCGGGTGGAAGAGCATTAAAATTCTATTCATCGGTGAGACTTGATGTAAGGAAAATTGATTCTATAAAACAAGGTACCGAAATTATTGGCAGCCGAACAAAAGTTAAAGTGGTAAAAAATAAAGTTGCACCACCTTTTAAAGAAGCTGAATTCGATATAATATACGGAAAGGGAATTTCCAAAGAAGGCAGTATCTTAGATGTTGCAGTGAATTTGGATATTGTAAATAAAAGTGGTGCATGGTTTTCATACAATAACCAAAAAATCGGGCAGGGAAGAGAGAATGCAAAGCAGTTCCTTATGGAAAATCCTCAGATATTAAATGAAATTGAGAATAAGATAAGAGAAAATTATAACCAGGCTTTTGTAAAAAGTATAGATGCTCATATTGAAGATGATGAAGATGAAGATTTTGATTTAGATATGGAGAATAAATAAAGTATATCAGTGTAGAGGGGCTTTTAGCCCCTTTATTTGTTTGTTAATAGGTTCGCTGCAGCTCGCCAGGTCTTTTATCATGGCAACAGTTTATAGATCTTGAAGGTAACTGTTTCTAAATAACTTTTTTTAACGATTGTCACCTTTTTTAACTTTACAACTTATCTTTATTATGATATAAAGATTATTAAAACTTTTACATTATTGTTTTCCCGGCATTATGACTATAAATAGCAATTAATAGGAGGAGTTGAAGATAAAATAAAGTAATAGCGGTTAATAATTGGATTTAAAAAAATTAAGGCAAGGGGGTATTGTGAATGGAAGTTATAGATATAAAGCCTAAAAAAAGAATACCTAAAATACCTGTTAAAGCTATAGTGGTTGCCGGTTTGATACTGGTATTATTAATTATTGTCAGCAGTTCATCCTATACGGTAAATGATCAACAGCAAGCTGTAGTGCTTACTTTCGGAAAAGTAACCAATGTTGTAGGTGCCGGCATACATTTTAAATTACCTGACCCCATACAATCAGTTATAAAAGTACCTGTGCAAAAAACTCAGAAACTGGAATTAGGGTATAGAAGCCAATCTGACGGTAATTATATTTCGATAGATCAAGAATCTAAAATGATTACTGGAGACTTTAATATAATTAATATTGATTTTTTTATTGAGTGGAAGATTTCCGATCCTCAAAAATATTTATTTTCCTCTGCTGACCCAGAAGGGATTTTGAGAAATACGAGTCTAAGTGCAGCTAGGTCTGTTGTTGGTTCCTCAACCATAGATGAGGTTTTAACAAGCGGCAAGGTTGCCATACAAAGCGAAATAAAGGAAAAAATTATGAGCTGTCTTGATGAATATGATATAGGAATTCAGGTGATTGATGTAAAAGTACAGGACTCCGAACCGCCTACAGATGCTGTAAAACAGGCGTTTCAGAATGTTGAAAATGCTAAGCAAAGCAAGGAGACGGCTATAAACGAAGCAAACAAGTACAAAAATTCAGAGCTTCCGAAGGCACAGGCAGAGGCCGATAAAATAATAAAAAATGCTGAATCGAAGAAAGAAACAAGGATTAATGAAGCAAAAGGTCAGGTTGCAAAATTCCAAAAGATGTATGATGAATACAAGAATTATAAGGATATAACAAAAAAGAGACTGTATCTTGAAGCAATGGAGGAATTGCTTCCGGGTATTACAGTCTATATTGAGAATACTTCGGGACAGATACAGAAGATTTTACCGCTCAAGCCTTTTAATGATAAGGGGGACAATTGATATGAAAAAGATTGTTATTCCGGTAGTAGTATTTTTAACCCTTATATTGATTCTAACGGGTGCTTATATTGTTAAAGAAGATGAATATGCTTGTATAAAGAGATTTGGTAAAGTCATAGATATAAAAGACTCAGCCGGGTTGTATTTTAAAGTACCTTTTTTAGACAGTAAATTTGAGCTTCCAAAGAAAAAAATTTTGTATGATTTACAGCCGTCGAATGTTTTGACAGAAGATAAGAAAGCCATGGTTGTAGACAATTATGTAGTGTGGAAGATTAGCGATCCTTTGGAGTTTTATAAATCGGTAGGTCTTGTGTCAGAAGCTGAAAAAAGAATAGATGCAGCAGTATACAATGCAGTTAAGAACACAATGGGTACATTGAAGCAGAACAGTATAATAAATGAAAAGCTTTCCGCAAGAGGGGAGTTTAATGCAACGGTTAAGGAAGAAGTGGCAAATCAAATTAAACATTACGGTATTGACATTATAGATGTTAAAATAAAAAAGCTTGACTTGCCCATTGAAAATGAGGAATCGGTTTATAAGAGAATGATATCCGAAAGGGAAAAAATTGCTGAGCAATTTATTGCCGAAGGAGAATATGAAGCACAGAAAATTAAAAACGAAGTGGATAAGGAAGTAGCCATATTGATTTCTCAGGCTAAGGCAAAGGAACAGGAACTTTTAGGTGAGGGAGAGGCAGAATACATGAAGATTTTGGCCGATGCCTATTCCGGTGAAAAGATGGAGTTTTATGAATTTATAAGGTCCCTTGAAGCAATGAAAACTTCCCTAAAAGGGGAAAAAACTCTTGTACTTCCGCTGGATTCACCGATTACAAAATATCTTATAAGCGATAAATAATCGGTTTGCTGCTTTTAGTTTTTAAAGAACTGCCAATAAAGTATGAATTTCAACTTTATTGGCAGTTCTATTTTTATGAATATTTTTATGACAATGTATTCATAATATGATTATTAAAATCAATTTCCAACAGAGGTGTATAAACTGAATTTAGGCTAATAATTTACATTAAATCGGTATTAACAAATAAATACATATTTTTAAGGAGTGGGATTTTTGGCAGATATCAAAAAACTGATAAAAGATTGGTTTACTTTTAAGGAACCTGAAAAATTTGAAAAATTTATACTTAAAGAAAAAGAAAGTGAGACAAGGGATCATAGAGAAGATAACGACTCGGGTGAGAAAAAGGTTGAATCTGAAAAAGGACATTCAGAAGGAAATAGTAAGAATATTAATAAAAATGAGAGTACAGGAGCTAAAAAGAGAGGTATAAAATCGCAGTTTGCACCTATTATGCAAATTGGTGCAAAGGATAACAAGAAGGAAGAAAAGTGCGAATGTGAAGACAATGAAAAGAAAGAAAAAGAGGAAGAGCAAAAAGATGTCAGTTCAATGACAAAAGTTAGTAAAAAACTGTCAGATAATATTGCATACCTAAAGCAAAAATATACTGTACCGGCTAGTGCTGATGTAGTTATAAGGGAGTTCCATATAACCGTAAAGGACAAGACCATTCCGGCTTGTATTATTTTTATAGACGGCCTGGTAAACACAGATGTAATGGATATGGCAATCTTGCAGCCGTTAATGCTGCTGTCTAATTTAGATATAAAAGAGGATGAATACGATGTTGAGGAAATTGTAAAGAGTCGTTTGCTTCCTCACAATCAGGTAAAGATAGTAGAAGATTTTAGTGAAATTGTTGGTGATGTAAATTTTGGAGGCTGCGGTATTTTTATAGACGGTATTGATGTAGCCTTTACAGCAGATATAAAAGGATGGAAAGGCCGTGGAATAGATCGGCCCAATACCGAAATGGTTATCCGCGGACCTCAGGAAGGGTTTAATGAATCTTTAAGGACCAATACAGGTCTTATCAGAAAAATTTTAAAGGATGCTGCATTGGTGGTTGAAAATATAGCTGTCGGCAAACGAAGCAGAACACCATGTGCCCTTATGTATATAAAAGATATTGCAAATGACTCCCTGGTGGATGAGGTTAGAAGACGGCTTAATGGAGTAGATATAGACTACCTGATTGACTCGGGAGAGTTGGAACAACTTATTGAAGATAACTCTTTTCTGGCTGTGCCGCAAATTATGGCTACCGAAAGGCCTGACAGGGTTGCTGCCATGCTTACTGAAGGCAAGGTTGCGGTTATTGTCCAGGGAAGCCCATTTGCATTGGTAATGCCTGCAACCCATATTGACCTTTTCCATTCGTCGGAGGATTCCTATATTAGGTTTCCCTATGCCAATTTAGTTAGAATAATAAGGGTGTGTGCCGTAGCAATGTCGCTATTGCTTCCCGGGTTATTTGTTGCAATAACCAATTATCATCATGAGATGATTCCGACAGATCTTTTGTTTGCCATTGAAGCATCCAGGGAGAGGGTACCTTTTCCTTCACTGGTAGAAATACTTATTATGGAATTTGCCTTTGAGTTTATTAGGGAAGCCGGAGTAAGAATACCGGGACCGCTTGGGCCTACTCTGGGTATAATCGGAGGTTTAATACTTGGTCAGGCGGCTGTTGCAGCAAATATTGTAAGTCCCATTCTGATTATTATAGTGGCTGTTACAGGTATAGGCTCTTTTGCAATTCCCAATTTCAGTTTGGGGTATGCGTACAGAGTATTAAGGTTTGCATATATTTTCCTCGGTGCAACTGCAGGTTTTTTTGGAATAACGGCAGGACTTTATTTACAGGGGATATGGCTGGCTGCAGCCAAATCATTCGGTGTTCCGTTTTTATCTCCTTTAGGTCCTGTAACAAAAGGAGCTATGTCGGACCAGATTTTTAGGGCACCTATATGGAAACAGGAAAAACGTGCAGATTATCTTAATGTGAAGAAAAATAGAAAACAACCTGAAATCAGCATAAAGTGGATGAAAAATGACGAAAAAAAGTAATATAAATAGTTGTATTAGAAAAAATAAAAGTTTGCTTATAGTAAAAACTATGGAGGGGAGGTTTTTCAATTGAATGATATCCGTTTCGGTAACGTTGAAGCAACTTTTATGATTGTAAATGCTATGAGTATGCAGCTATTTTTGGGACTGCCGCGCAGAATGACTGAAGCTGGCGGTCCGGCAGGCTGGATGATACCTTTATATACATTAATAATTAGCTTAATTATCTTCTTCTTCATTTCAAAATTGTATTCAAAATTCGAAGGCAAGGATTTAATTGATATTGCCCAGGTTGCAGGGGGAAGCATTGGACGTTTGGTAATCGGAATAATTTTTATATTAAACTACATTTTTATATTATCTGTTTTGTTAAGAATATTTGGGGAGGATATAAAAATATTTGCTTTAAATCAGTCTCCTTTAAGCTTTGTAATTATGTTCTTTATTATAGTAATGATTATAGCTTCCTATGTGGGTATTGAGAGCATTGTGAGAATTAATGCAATTATTCTGCCAATTACGGCTGTGGCTCTTCTTATTGTCTTTTTAGGTAATATCCATTTCATGGATGCTACAAATCTATTACCTATATTTGGAACTGGGATAGATAAAATTTTTGTTAAAGAAATATCCAGAATATCAATTTATTCAGCTCTTAGTTCAATATTTTTTATTACTCCTTTTGTAGGAAATAAAAAAGACTTTAAAAAAATCGGATACAACAGTATAATAATTACCGGTATTTTATTGACTTTAGGAACCTTGCTTTACATACTGGTAGTGCCTTATCCGACATCTACCGAGTATTTTATTCCTTATTTGCATTTGGCTAGATATGTAGTTTTCGGGAGATTCTTTCAAAGAATTGAATCTATATTCATTCTTATGTGGACTTTAGCTGCATTTTCTTACTTAAGTGCAGGTTTGTATTTATTGTTGTATGTAATTAAAAAGACATTCAAATTGGAATATTACCAACCTTTAGCTATTCCTGTTGCAGTAATCTTGTTTACTATATGTTTTTGGCCTGAAAGTTTAATGTCTTCGGTTAGAATAGAAGGGGAAATTGTAAGGCGGTTTGCCTGGATTGTCACTTTTGTTGTTCCGATTGCAGTATTGATAATTGCAAATCTGGTTATAAGAAAAAAAGGTGGTGATAAGTGTGGCGGTAAAGTATAGAATTTTTGCTTTTATTCTTATTGTCATCTTGCAATGCATCATATTGACCGGATGTTTTGACAAAAGGGAGCCCGACGATATGGCTTACCCTATAGCATTGGGATTTGATAAAGGCAGTACTAATGAATTGAGGATGACTATGCAAATAGCAGTTCCTACAAATATAGCCGGTGGAGAGTCGGGAGGAGGGGGAGATGGAGAAAGCAGCTCGACGGTTATTGCTGTTGAAACACCTAGCATATATTCGGGTTTAAATATGCTTAATTCTTTTATAAGCAAACAGATTAACCTTTCCCATATAAAAGTTATTGTTTTTTCTCAAGAAATTGCACAAGAAGGTATTTCTAAGTATTTACATGCAATGATAAGAAACAGGGAATTTCGTCCAAATGTAAGTATCATTGTGTCAAGGTGTTCTGCGGAAGAATTCATCGATGCAGTCAAACCGAAGCTTGAGACCAATCCGGCAAAGTATTATGAATTATTACTTGATGCTTATCGGTATACAGGGTTTACTACTGACACGCAGCTTATAGATTTTTATAACAAATCGGAAAGGTCATCTATTCAGCCGGTAGCGGTCCTTGCTGATGTAAGTAAATATAAATCGTCGGATGAGTTTGATTTAAGTAATTCAACTTACAAAGAGAAAGGCAGGAGCTTTCCGCTGGAAGGGGATTTTAAAGCAGGTGATTTGCCAAAGCTGGGTGGTCTTAATATTGAGATAATGGGACTGGCAATATTTGACGGCGGAAAAATGGTCGGAGAATTGGACGGTGAAGAAACTTCGTATAATCTTATGGTTGAAGGTAAATTTAACTCGATGTATTTCACAATGCCGGATCCTATAAAGAAAGATGATCTTGTTGTTCTACAGCTAAGGCGGAGCAGATTAACTGAAAAGAAAGTTGAAATGATAGGTGATAAGCCGAAACTCATCGTGAAAGTACATCTTGAAGGAGATATTTTATCGGTACAAAGCGGAATCAATTGTGAAAGTGGTGAAAATTTAAAATTTCTTCAAAGTGCTACGGAAGCTTATATAAAAGATGGAATAATCAAATATCTGGATAAAAGTACTAAAGTATTTAAAACAGATACCAATGGTTTTGGTAATACAATTAAAGGAAAGTTTCTTACTTGGCAAGAATGGCAGGAATTTGACTGGCTTTCCAAATATAAAGAAGCAACCTATGATGTAGAAGTAGATGTAGCAATAAGAAGGCCGGGACTTATTGTAAGAACAGTTACTGAAGTAAGAGGCAATAAATAATATTTAGGGAAAGAAGGGTTGATAATGAAACCTTTTTACTTGATTGTGTTGATTATATTTCTTTTGTGGATTTTTATAAAAACATTGAGTTATGGCAAATGGACTTGGGATAGAAAAAACAGGACAGGTGCCATTGCAATAGTAATTATTGCATTAGCAGGATTAATTCTGCCCATTTACAGTATTTTTTTCATGCTAAAATAGATTAATTGCACGAAGTATTGTATTAAGTTATGTTTGAAAAATTGAGTTTTCAATGGATCAATATTCATGATGACAGTGTTGACTTGATTTATGCAGATATAAAATTTTATCATTAAAGAGGTTCAGATAATGGCAACTATAGGAATACCAAAAGGTATGTTTTTTTTTGAATACGGTTCAGTATGGGAAGTATTCTTTAAAATTCTGGGCTTTGAGGTAATTTTGTCTCAAGACACCAACCGGAAGATAATGGATGACGGAATAAAATGCTGCAGCAATGAGACATGCCTTCCTGTGAAAGTTTTTCACGGGCATGTGATGAGCCTTAAAGATAAGGTTGATTATATTTTCATACCCAGGTATCAAAGTACCCAAAAAAATGAATATACATGTCCTAAATTGTGCGGTCTTCCGGATATGATAAAGGTTAATTTGGGTAATCAAATTAAGATTTTGGAGATAAAAATAAACATGAACTCTTGTCGCGACGAGACAAAAGGAAGCCTTTTAAAATTGGCTCAAACTTTAAAAATAGACCCTGAGAAGGTGTTGAAAGCATTTAATGCGACTTGGGAAAGCCATGCACAGTTAATGACTGAAAAAAATAAGGCAAACGTGAAAAAAGCAATTGATAATAAAAACGTGATTATCTTACTTGGACATCCCTATATGCTCTATGACAAATTCATAAGTATGCGACTTATTGAAAAACTTGAAAGAAGAAACATTGAAGTTTTTACACCATGGGATATCGATTATGAGACAAAAAGGAGAAATGCACATCCATACCAGGGAAAAACTTTTTGGGATATAGGCTTTGAGATTTTGGGAAGTGCTTTTACCTGTGCAAAGGATGAAAGAGTGAAGGGAATTATATACCTTACACCATTTGCATGCGGATTGGATGCTTTTATAATGGAATTTATTGAACTTGATATTAAATCAAAAAATCAAAGACTTCCCATACTTAAACTTACTGTTGACGAACATACCGGAGAAGCGGGTTTTGATACAAGACTTGAAGCATTTATAGATATGTTAGGGTGATGAGTATATGAAGATAACTTTTCCACATATGGGAAATATGTATGTACCTATAAAAGTATTGTTAGATACTGTTGGAATAGAGTATGTCGTACCTCCTTTGAATACAAAAGAGACAATGGAACTGGGTGTGGCAAATTCACCCGAGTTTGCTTGTTTGCCTTTTAAAACAATATTGGGGGACCTTATTTACGGAATCAGAAACGGAGCAGACTTTATACTCTTTGGAGGCGGAAAGGGACAGTGCAGATTCGGCTACTATGGAGACCTTCTTTCAAAAATAGTTGAAAATCTGAATTACGATGTAAAATTTGTGTGCCTTGACACTACCAATATGACAGTAAAAGGTATTCTGGAGAAAATTAGTCCTTTGACGGAAAGAAAAAGTGCTTTAGATATACTGAAGGGGATATTATATGCAACCAGAACGGTTTTTTTAGTGGACAACCTTAACAGATTGGCAGGATATACGAGATGCCGTGAAATTAACAGAGGAGATACCGATAGAATTATTTCCGAATTTCAAAAAAATGTTCAAAAAGCGCATGGTTACAGAAATATAACCTATGCAATAAAATCTGCAGGGAAACAGCTCAATGATATACCTGTTGATCGGAAAAGAAAAACTCTAAAGGTTGCAATTGTTGGAGAAATATATGCTGCATCACATCCCGGAATAAATTTTGAGATTGAGAAGAAGCTAGGGAACATGGGGATAGAGGTACATAATTTTTTGGGTATAAGCAAGTGGATACTGAATCATTTTATAATAAATAATCTGCCTGTCAAAATAAAAGACAAATTGCTTGCTGCAGGAAAAGAATTTATTAATACTGACGATATTGGCGGACATGGAATTCAAACAATAGGGGCTTCTGTAATAGCTACAAAAAGGAAATATGACGGTGTTATTCAGATTTATCCGTTTACTTGTATGCCCGAAATAATTGCACAAAATGTCCTTATCGAGGTGCAGAGGAAATATAAAATTCCGGTTATGACTTTGATTGTTGATGAAATGACCGGCGAGGAAGGATATAAAACCAGGCTCGAAGCTTTTGTCGACATGCTGGAAATGAGGAGGAGAAAAACGGCTTTATTTGAAAAAACAGCTAATAATATAAATTATTAATTCTATTGACAATGCAAAAATTATATTGAATTATTATTGTAATAATTAAAATTATTCCTGTATAATGGATTTAAACACGAATTATGATGAAAAAGACGATTTTGCGTCGATTAGTATTGAAAATTATAAAAATAGACAATTTGGAGTAGCTCTTTTAATTACCTTTGCAATTTATTGATTTGGGGGGGATCAAATGCAAGTTAAGCATGAGAAAGGAAATATTGCGGGGCTTGAGTTAAAACTGGTTCAGAGAGAAAATTTGTGCATTTGGAAAAAGATTGTAATTTCTTCTGCGATTGTTCTGCTTTACTTATATATTGGATTGAAAAACTATCTGTTTTTCCATTCATTGATAGAGATTTTAGGAATTTTTATCGGTTTTGGAGTCGCAATAGCGGTATATCACAGCTCCAGGATTATGAAAAACGGCATTTATTTGTACTTGGGCGCATTGTTTTTATTTACAAGTATTTTTCAGATATTCCATGTTTTTTCTTATGCCGGTATAAATATTCTTTCGTCAGACAGCTATGATTTATCGGTCCAAATTTCGGTTATAGGCAAATTCCTTGATGCTATAGCTCTTTTGGTAATGCTGGTTATACCAGCTGATACCATAAAGAAGAATCTAAGCAGTAAAAGATTACTTATACCCTATACTGTGGTTTCAATATTTTTGCTTTCAACAATATACTTTGGCATATTTCCTCAGTGTGCTTACGATAATGCCGATTCATCACCTTTCAAGATACTGTGTGAATTCATTCTTTTATGTTTGTATACTTTTTTATTGTTTATCTGCTACAAAAAGAGGCATAATTTTGGAGAAAATTTGTTTGTTTATGTTTTCTCGTATATAGTTTTAAGATTGCTGTCAGAGGTGTTATTTGTATCAGCTCAGCAGGTTACCGATTTGGCAACGATATTGGCACATATGTTGAGATTTTTTTCCCTTTGCGTGATTTATAAGGCGGTATCTATAGGAGTTATAATTAAACCTATATCAATTTTGTTCAGGGAACTGGACAGAAAAAACAGAGAACTGGAACAAAAAACTATTGAACTTGAAGCGGTAAATAAAAGTCTTATGCATGAAGTTAAGGAATGTATGAGAATTGAAGAATTGTTGAGGAAAAGTGAAGAAAGATACAGAAATCTTTTGGAATTTATGCCCGATGCAGTACTTTTACATGATAGAGAAAAAATTCTGTTTGTTAATAAAGCAGGAGTAGAGTTGTTTGGGTTTGAAGACAATTCTGAGGTACTTTCAAAAAGTTTGTATGAACTGCTTGATGAGAATAATTTTAATGAATATAAATTAAAGATGAGTGAAGCGGATAATTGCGAATTTCCCATTATATTTGAAGAAATATTGCGAAGGGACAGTCAAGATTTTTGTATTGAAGTTATCACAACTTCATATAATATTGATAATAAAACCGTGTTCTTAAGTGTAATAAGGGATATAACGCAAAGAAAAGAGTTTGAAGAGATGAAGCACAGTGTTGACGAGAGCAAGAGACTTTTGCAGGAAGTAACAGAGATGGATAAGCTGAAAACCGACTATATAGTTAATTTGTCCCATGAGTTTAGGACACCTCTCAGCATTATTCTCTGTACTTTGAAAATTATGGAGTCGTTGCCCGATTCCAATTCCAGTGTGAAAATTGATAAAGAGAAGTTGAACAAATATATTTCAATAATGAAAAATAATTCTTACAAGCTTTTGAAGACTGCAAACAATCTTCTTGAAATATCTAAAATAGAATCGGGATGTGAAAAGCTTAGGTTTCGAAACTGCAATATTGTGAGAATTGTTGAGAAAGTTACAATGTCGGTGTGGTCCTATACAAGAAACCGACAAATCAACTTAATGTTCGATACCGATACTGAAGAGATTGTTACTGCCTGTGATGTGGACAAAATTGAGAGAATCATTCTGAATCTTTTGTCCAATGCAATCAAGTTTACAGAGGAAGGCGGACAGATAAAAGTAAATGTTTGTAACAAGAAAACTGAAGTTTTAATAACTGTATCCGATACCGGCATTGGTATACCTAAAGACAAATTTAGTCTGATTTTCGAAAGGTTTAAGCAAGTTGATAATTCCCTGACCAGAGTACATGAGGGTACCGGAATAGGATTGGCTTTGGTGAAATCCTTTGTGGAAATGCATGATGGAAGGATTGAAGTGGAAAGTGAAGTCGGAGTAGGTTCCACATTCAAAATTTTTCTGCCGGTCAGAATTTTGAGCAATGAGGCTTATCTGGATTATAACGAAACTGAAGCCGAGATTGAAAAAAGAATTGAGGAAAACATAAATATAGAACTTTCAAACATATGATCAAAAGGAATATAAAAGGATATTATTGAAATCCTGATGAAAGATTATAATACAAAAGCCATGGTTATAACCATGGCTTTTATATCTGGCAGGGGAGACAGGACTCGAACCCGCAGCTCACGGTTTTGGAGACCGTTGCTCTACCAATTGAACTACTCCCCTTCGGCGCTTTTATAGTATACAACAAGATTAAATTTATGTCAATGGGGTTTTTTTATAAAATTAAAAAAATAAGACCTTCTTATTTGAAAAAGAAAAATTTCTTTCGATGATTGAATGAATTAAATTATAATTTTCAGAAACATATTAAAATTAGAATTTATTTATTTGCATTGCGGAAATTATGATATTATATTTAGAGAAATATGTTTAAAGAAAAGTGATAGCTTTTATAAAAGCTTGGCAAAATATATTTAACTTAAGGAGGATAATATGGATAAAGCAATAGGATTTATTGGTGCAGGAAATATGGGATATGCAATGATAAAAAGTATAGCCCAATCCAATATTGTGAATACTGACCGAATATACGTTTACGATGTAGACAGGGAAAGACTTGAAAAACTTAAAGAAGAAACCGGGGTAAGCATTTTGGAAAGTGGAAGAGAAGTAGTTGAAAAAAGTGATATTGTAATACTTGCTAAAGCCCAATATACTAGAAACTGTACTTAAAGAGTGCAAAGATTCGTTTAATGCTGGTAAAATTCTTGTGTCGGTTGCTGTCGGTGTTCCGATAAAGTTTTATAAAAGGATAATAGGCGAGGATAAAAAGGTTATTCGCACAATGCCTAATACGCCTGCATTGGTAGGAGAGGGTATGACACTTGTTTCACCGGACAGCAGTATAGAAAAGGGCGAGCTGGAATGTGTAATGAAGCTATTTTCATGTTTCGGTAAGGCAGAGTTGCTTGATGAGAAATTAATGAGTGAAGTTACAGCTCTTACCAGCAGCAGTCCTGCATATATTTTTATGTTCATAGAGGCTATGGCCGATGCGGCGGTGTTGTCGGGAATACCCAGGAACTTGTCGTATAAATTGGCAGCTCAGGCGGTACTTGGCTCTGCAAAGATGGTACTCGAGACTAATAAGCATCCTGGCGAACTGAAAGACATGGTATGTTCACCGGCCGGTACAACTATTGAAGCAGTAAGTACTTTGGAAAAGAATAAATTCCGGTATGCTGTAATTGAAGCCATGAACGAATGCACTAAAAAAGCCAGGGAGATAGGAAAAAAATTTGAGTAAGAGGAGTACCTATGAAAAAAGTTATTATTTACACAGACGGCGCTTGTTCCGGTAACCCGGGAGATGGAGGATGGGGCGCCATATTAAAATATGGAGAAGCTGAAAAAGAAATATCAGGCTTTGAAAAAGATACTACCAATAACAGGATGGAACTTAAAGCTGCCATTGAAGCATTAAAAATGCTGAAAGAACCTTGTGAAGTAGAACTTTACAGTGACAGCGCGTACCTGGTAAACGCTTTTAATCAGAATTGGGTAGAAAATTGGAAAATAAACGGCTGGAAAAATTCCAGCAAGGAAGAGGTAAAAAATGCAGAGTTATGGAAAGAACTTGACCGGCTAAGCAACATACATAAAATAAAGTGGATAAAAGTCAAGGGACATTCGGATAATGAATACAATAACAGATGTGACTTGTTAGCAACCGGTGAAATAAAAAAGAACAGATCATAAATGGAGGCATTGATATGAATTATGAAGAAAAGACTTTATCTAAAAAGCATGTATACCAGGGAAATTTCATAGGTGTGGAGCTATGGAGCGTACTGCTCCCAAACGGGAAGGAAGCAACCCGGGATGTTGTAATTCACCCCGGAGCATCGGTTGTAATTCCATTGACGGAAGACGGACAAATATATATGGTAAGGCAATATAGAAAACCTATTGATCAGGAATCATTAGAAATTCCCGCCGGAAAGCTGGATAAAGGAGAAGACCCGCTTAATTGTGCTGTAAGGGAACTAAAAGAAGAGACGGGACTTGAAACTAAGAATATTAAGCATTTGATAAACATACACAGTGCACCGGGTTTTTCAAATGAAGTGTTGTATATGTATGTGGCAAGGGATTTGCAACAGGGCGAATCCTGTGCCGATGAAGATGAATTTATTTCAGCAGAGAAATATCCTGTCAGTACACTTATTGATATGATCCTGAAAAAAGAAATAACCGATGCAAAAACTATAATTGGAATTTTACTGGCCGAGAAGCTAATAAAAGGTGAGATAAAAATATAAATTATATACCTTTCAAAAAACAAATGGATTTCTTAGAATCACATCTTTTCTTTTCATTTGAGTAAAGTTTACAATACATTAATTTGTATTGTAATTTTTTTATTTTTATCGTCATAGAATTTATTAGGATTAAGTAAATAAGGTGATTTCTGAATATTTCCGGTAACTTATTATCATTTAATATGCGATTTGATATAATTTACCAAATCTCTATCATTAACTGAGATTTTAACTAATGAAAGATAATGCAAGTTACAGTTTGGAAGAAGATACAAGAAGAAATGAAAATTTAATACTGAAAATACACCGATTTAAGAGGGGATAAAGGTGATATCAAAGATACATAATTTAATGGCAGAACACATAAATAAAAATAAAAAAACTTATTTGCTATTGTTTTTAGCATTTGTGACAGGAGTGTCAGCAGGAGCTTTTACTGTTAACGGTTTAAGTTCGATACAGAAAACAGAGCTAACCAATTATTTTCAAGGCTTTTTGGAGCTTTTTGAAAATCAGAGGGTTGACAGCAATGAAATACTGCGAATTTCCCTTATTGATAATATAAGGTTTGTCGGAATCATGTGGGCACTTGGAGTCACAATAATAGGAATTCCTCTTATATATTTTTTCATTGGTGTGAGAGGCTTTATAACAGGTTTTACATCGGGGTTTATAATTGATTTAATGGGATTTAAAGGTGTAATTTTTACTCTATTTAGCATTGTACCGAAAGAGATAATAATTATACCATGTATTATAGCACTGGGAGTAAATGGCGTTAATTTCTCGCTTAATATAATAAGAAACCGTTCCGATAAGCGGATGAGTAAAGAGAGTTTAAAAACAAGTTTTTTGGAATATTGCCTTACTACAGCGTTTTTCTCATGTTTTATATTTGGAGGCATATTGGTTGAATCCTATATCACTCCTGTATGTATCAGAATAATTACGTCAAATGTACTTTAGATTTTATATTTGAATTAACATAAGTCAAAAATAAAATTTCCAGTATTTGCAAAGGATAAAAGTAAAATTATTTTTTACATAAATTTCGTATACAATGTATAATAATGGAATAAAGTGTTGACAATACATATAGGAATGTGGTTATAATTTGATATAGCATATATTTGTATTTATTGCACAAAAATCACTGTAAAAAATTAGACAATAATCCGAACTATTTTAGGTTACGTGGAAAATATTGTACAAGGAGCTAAAATTCTTGTATAATAGTAAGGATTTATAGTATTGGAAATGATAATAGTTTATGTCTTTATATATATTATTTTTTAAGAAGAGAGGAAGTAGGGTAAAAAATGGAAGATTTGGTTTTGAAATTTCTTACCTTTTTGGAGAAGGATAAGCGTTTGTCACTAAACACCTTACAGTCGTACAGGAGGGATATTGAACAGTACATAACATATTTGAACGAAATGAAAATACATAATATTACAAATACCAATAAAACTACTGTAATCGCTTACCTCCTGCATTTACAAAAAAAGGGACGTGCAACTTCTACAATATCTAGAAACCTTGCATCAATAAGATCTTTCTACCAGTTCTTAACCAAAAACGGTGTAATTAACAGTGATCCGACAGAGGATCTGGAATCGCCTAAAGTTGAAAAGAAATTACCTCAGATTCTTTCGACAAAAGAAGTAGAACTTTTGCTTGAACAACCAAAATGCGATGATCTTAAAGGATATAGAGACAAAGCAATGCTTGAACTGTTGTATGCTACAGGAATAAGGGTTTCAGAACTGATATGCCTTAATGTATCCGATGTAAATCTTGATATGGGATTTATAAGATGCAATAAGGGAAACAAAGAAAGAATGGTTCCAATAGGGTCTGCGTCGATTCAAGCTTTAAATGAATACTTGACCAAATCAAGGAATCTGTTGATTCAGAGAAGTGATGAAAAAGCTCTGTTTGTTAATGTGAACGGTAAAAGACTTACAAGACAAGGTTTTTGGAAAATAATTAAGCAATATAAAAATCAGGCAAAGATAAATAAGGATATAACCCCGCATACATTGAGGCATTCCTTTGCAGCACATCTTTTGGAAAACGGTGCCGATTTGAAATCATTACAAGAAATGTTAGGACATTCGGATATTTCATCAACCCAAGTTTATGCTCAAATTGCCAAGAACAGAATCAGAGAAGTTTATAAAAAAACTCATCCGAGAGCATAAAAGGATAGTTTAAGGAAAAGTCAAAGATGTTGGCAATTTCAACAGAAAAAATGAGATAAATAATTTTGAAAGCGCATCTACTGGCAAAACTTTTGCTGGTTTAATTATAGACAATTACTTATTATTTTGCAATAATTAAGTTAATAGCAGTAAAGGGGAATTGAAATGGTTTATAGAAAGTAAGATAGTAATATCTTACTTTTTTATATATTCGATAAAGTTGTTTTAATAAGGAAAATACATGGGTAAAAGTTGGTGTTATGTTTCAAAATAATCATTTTAATAAGGAGAGATACAAAATGAAAAGAGCTGTAATAGTTGTTTTGGACAGTGTAGGAATGGGAGAACTACCCGATGCAGATAAGTACGGAGATAAAGGGAGCAATACTTTGGGAAATATTGCAGCTTGCGTAAGGGATTTTTCCCTTCCCAATCTTGAAGAGTTGGGACTAGGCAATATTGACAATATGAAAGGTATCAGGAAGGTTGACAATCCGAGAGGATGTTTTGGAAGAATGGCTGAAAGGTCCGCCGGAAAAGATACCACAACAGGACATTGGGAAATTTCGGGGATTGTTGTTGAAAGACCTTTTCCTGTTTATCCTGACGGATTTCCGAAAGAGGTAATAGAAGCCTTTGAAAAGGCTATAAATAAAAAGACTATCGGTAATATAGCTGCTTCAGGAACAGAGATTATAAAGATGTTAGGTGATCAACATGTAAAGACAGGATATCCTATAGTTTATACCTCTGCCGACAGTGTTTTTCAAATTGCTGCCCATGAAGAAGTGATTGGTATTGAAGAACTCTACGATATGTGTGCCAAAGCACGGGAGATTTTGAAAGGAGAACATGCGGTAGGAAGAGTAATTGCAAGACCATTTATCGGCAGCAATGGAGAGTATAAGAGAACAGAGAGAAGAAAGGACTTTTCGTTGGAACCTTTGGCAAAGACTGTTCTTGATTACGCAAAGGAAAAGGGACTGGATGTAAG
>Ga0134098_1001301_pt1 | contig 21583 bp, 19 predicted proteins | sample 9_3taG_FD_94456 | JGI IMG/M metagenome (GOLD analysis project Ga0134098, IMG submission 94456) | Switchgrass degrading microbial communities from high solid loading bioreactors in New Hampshire, USA - 9_31_10_142_A3 metaG | ecosystem: Engineered > Bioreactor > Semi-continuous > Anaerobic >... | reverse complement strand
TGTTACAGTCATGGGTCGTATTGCAGAAATTAATCCGGATGATTACAAAGGTAGCACTGAGTTTTATGATGTTCCAGTTGACAGCTGGTATGCTCCCTTTGTAAAGTGGGCAAAAGAAGAGGGTATCACTACAGGAATTGGAAGTGGCAAGTTTAATCCTGATGGTTTGATAACCCGTGAGTAGATGGCAACTTTAATTGTTCGCTTCTTTGATGCCTATAAAATTCCTTATCCTGAGGCTAATGTTACTAGTACTCCATCAGATATTGACAGCGTTTCAGATTATGCTAAGGAAGCAGTTTTAAAGCTTTGGAGATGTGGAATATTTGAAGGAAGTGGAAGCGGAAAATTTAATCCTAAGCAAAATGCTACCCGTGCAAAAGCAGCCATATTAAGCATGACCATAGATGGAATTGTTGAAAAGTGGTTTGTTGAAACTGGTAGAAAGCCTGCACCAGAAGAAGAAACTAAAGAGGAACCTCAAAAGCCTGATGAAAATCCTCAAGACGAGCCTATAAATCCTGTAGGTGATTCAGATGATGATTCAGACAGAAATGTAGTAACTTATACAGTAACATTCATGGACGGAGATAAGCAGATTGAACGCTTTACAGTAAAGAAAGGACAACCTTTGTCAAAGGCACCTGATAACAGCAAGACTGCAAAAGAAGGTTATATTTTTGTTGGATGGTTTACCGACAAGGAATGTACTACACCATTTTATGCAGATGATCCTGTAACTTCAAATGTAGTTGTCTATGCAAAATATGAAGAGATAGTAAAGGAAGAATTGTCTATTACTTCTTTCTCACTGTTAGACCAATCTCCTGACTTAAGCTTTGTAGTTCAGCGAATAGGTCAGGGTGCAGAAGATGTTAATAATAGTGTTATATTAACAGTTATGGATGGATCAGATCCAGTAGAACTCAGTATAATAGATAACGGAAACGACACCTTTACTGTAAAAGGCAAAGGATGGCTTCCGTGAGGGTTCCAGCTATAAGCTTACACTTGGAGATGGATATATATTTGATAATAAGGCCGAATCCATTCGTACAGCCAACTTCAGCATTAAAAAGGAAGAAGTAGACAACTTGGTTTTGAATGATGACATTATTTATATTAAGGATACAGATGAAATCTCATATAAAATTGGAGACTCTGAACCCGTTGACGTACTTGAGCCGGAATTATTAAACAGCGATACTACAGAGAAAGTAACCGGTTTCTTTGAATATGAAGGTGCCAGTGCACTTAAGGAAAATGATATTCTCTGTATCTATGAAACAACTCATCCTAATGAACGTGATTATGTAAACAATAATTATGCAGATGATGCAGAAGTATATGTTGAGGTTGTTTCAGTTAAAGGAAATACTGTAACCTTTAAGAGCCTTGATGAAACAGATGCAGAGAAAATTATATTCATGCCTGATACTATTCCATTTAAAGTGACAGAATTACCTGAAGGAGATTCGGGAACAGTTCTGGCAACAGACGTTGATAATGAAGCACGAATTGCCATGGGCCTTGATGAAAATCCTGAAGTGGGAAAAGGCGATTTCCTGGTATTCTACATGGGAGATTTTGAAGACCTGACTGATGAAAGCGAAGTCTACTATGCTGTTGTTACAGATGTTCATGGTAATACTATTTCCTATAATAGAACAGCAAAAGAGGAAATTGAAAAAGCTATGGACACTTTCCTGCAACAGACACCAGATGGCGATGAGCTTTTGGAAGGAGTGGATATACAATCCATTACAGATAAAATTGAAAAGCAGGTGCAAGAAAGCGGATTTGCCCAGGAGGCAGCTGAGTACTTGGCTCTTATGGCAACACAAACCAAAGGGTTCCAGGACCTATCAGGGATAACTGACTTCTCTATAACTGACGAAAATGGCAATCCTTTAACTGTTGAAGAGCTTGAGCTGATGGGAATTGGCAAAAATATTGAGTTATCTGATGATGTGGATGTTACCGTTGAACTTAGCAGCAGCTCTGAATATTTTAACAGCGGTATTCGTCTTGCAGTTGGAATAGGAGCAGAATTCTCTGTTGATGTTGGTGAAGAAGGCCAGCTTAAAATTGTTCTGTCTGCTACATTTGTAGAAGAAGTATCTATTGACATCACTGCAAGTGCTCATGCCAAAGTAAAATGGATTGTTATCATTCCAGAATTTAAAGAGTTGACTTTCACATCTTCTATAGATATTAAAAACTATTCAGCTATTTCTGTAGATGTAAAAATGTATACAGTAGAGAAGAAAGAAGACTCATTATGGGAAAAATTGAAGAAAATTAAAGGTGGCCAGTATAAGGAAATCATAGAAGAAATTGAAGAATTGAAGAATAAAATTGCCCAATCCAAAGGAAATGCGGAAAAAATTCAGGGCTATATGGAAGATTTGGATAGGTTATGGGAGTCTATTCCTTCAGATGTGGCAAATAGGGATGAATACGAGGGGCTTCTTGACACATTAGGGGAACTGAACGTAACACAAGAGCTGATGGAGATGTTGGATCTTACCAGTGAGACTGAGCTTAAAGCTGGTGTTCAAAATCTTATGGACCGTTATGCAGAAATGCTGGAAAATGAAAGTGATTGGATAGAGATTATAAATAAGGAAATCTTCAGCAAAAATATTTACATTAAGATTTTTGCTATCAACATTAGTGCAGATTTTGTTATCAAGGGGAATGTCAATATTGCTATGGGAGCAAATATGGAATATGTGGTTGGGAAGCGCTATTCCTTCTGGTTTGATATTATATCTAAAACCAGTGGCAGCTCCGAAATGGACCTTCTTGACGAAAAATTTGCCTTCCAATTCTATGTCATGGGAAAACTTGGGCTGAAGATGGGTATTGAAGCTGAAATTGCTGTAGGAGTTATATCAACAAAGATAGGCAGCATTGGTCTTACAGCAGAGTTTGGACCATATGTAGAGATGTGGGGTTACTTTATATATGAGTATACTAAAATGAGGCCTGCAAATACTTCTACCTGGAACTATGACGAAGAGATGATGGGGGCAATGTATCTGGAATTTGGATTGTATCTGGAGATGACCTTTAAAGCACAGGCCCTTGATGGTTTGTTCGAATACCAGCCAACCCTTCTTGATAAGAAATGGCCACTGCTTACAGCAGGTACAAGAAATAATGTATATGGATTTGCTTATGAGATAGCTGATGATGAAGTGCTTCTGGTAGAAGATTACGATAACAACAGTGCAAATGGTATCACTATGACTTTACCTGAAACGTATCGTCAAATGGAATATTTAGATCTTTGCGAAGGCGATGTGGAGCAGGAAATTTATGATTTAGGCAAATTTAATTACACCCTCTCCAACAGTAACTTTGTATTTAATAAGGATAATGGTGAAATAACCGTAACAGTTCCAAAGGGAGTTCAATTCATGGAATGCGATTTAACTCTTACATGGAAACTGGACAAGCTTGCTTTCAGCCATTACGATATAACTGTTACTATTCCTCTTGTATGGACAAACCTATCCACAGAGGAATTGAATGAAAGATTTACTGCCAGCCTTCGTGCAGGAAATGCACAGGATGGATATACTACTGTATGGAGCGAGCGTGTAATGAAAAATCAAGAGTTTGACTTGCCAACAGTAGATGAGGTTAAAGCTATATTAGGTGTAGACAGCTATGAAACCGCTCAGTATGGCAATTTGAAATACAGTGAAATCAACGGATATGGAGAGCAGCAAACAAAAGGATTGACCATTTTACGTGATCAAACCTATTACTTTGATGTAACACCAAGGACATATACCTTGACAGTGAAGGGCGTTGAAAGCTCCAATGGAACCAAGGAAGACAGAGAGTTTACTTCTAGGTTTGGAGAAGCTTTTGACCTAAGTTCACTAGCAAATAGCGGAACAAACGATGATGTGAATAGAAACTACACCGCATTCCTGAAGGTTGTAGCTAAGGACAGCAATGGCAAGGAAATTCTTAGAGATGTGAATGAGCCAATAGGCAGAACATTTGCTATGGAAATTCTAGGTGGAGCTACCTATACTGCAACTTATACAGACAACTCAGCTTTAGTTACATTCAAGTTTGAAGGTATTGACCTTGAACCTATTAGAGTTAAAATGAGAAAAGGTGATGTTGCGTCAACAGAATTCTTTGATGAGGAATTATATGCAAGGAATGCCATTGTAAAAAGCATTTCACCAGCTTTTGCTCCTATATCAAGTCCAATCACCTATACAGTAATGTGTGAGGTACAGGAGGTTCCTGTGGTCCTACGTACTATCACCTTTGATACAAAGGGTGGAAGTGATATTGAGCCAGTTTCATACCCTGTAGGTTCTGTAATTGCAAAACCAGCAGATCCTACAAAACCAGGATATACCTTTGATGGCTGGTATAGTGACCCGGATTTGACACAGGTATTTTTCTTCACTACAATGCCAGATGAAGATATTACTATATATGCAAAATGGAGAGCAAATGAATATATAGTAACATTTGATCCAAATGAGGGTACTCTGTCAGAAGGTGTTGAAAACACTAAGACAGTTGTATTTGGGGAATACTATGGAGAGTTGCCAGTACCTGTTAAGACAGGTTCCTCTTTCAGAGGATGGTATACGGAACGAACAGGAGGACAGCGAGTAACTGAAGACACAGTTGTTGATACTTACAAGGACCATACTCTGTATGCACAGTGGGGAGAAAAAGCAACTATTGATGAGAGCTGCATTGTATTTATTCCAGATCAGGAATATGATTACAATGGTGAACATCATGAAGCAGCGTATTATATAACAGGTGTTGAGAATGTTGATTTTAGTAGTTTCATCCTAAAATACAAGCGACAAAATTTTGACAGCAGCTGGAGTGATACCGCTATAAATGCAGGTATATATGATGTAAAAGTTGTAAGAGAAGAAGATGAAAACTACGATTATTTTGAACATACCTATACAAGTGTGATGGTTATAAACAAGATAAACCGCACATTAGATTCTAATCCTACAGGAAGTTCATACAAGGCAAATCTTCAGGTAGATAAGCTACCTAAGGATGCTTACCCAGGTGACGGAACTGTGCTATATGCAATCTCAACCAATGGGGCTGTTCCAACATCTGGTTGGCAGGATTCACGTGTATTTATGAATCTGGGAGCTGGTGAATACTACATTTTTGCTATGGTTAAAGAGGGAGAGAATTATTTTGAAACAGATGTTGTGCGAAGTACTAAACCAATAACAGTTAAAGGTATAGATGTAGGTAACACTATGGAATATAGTCTTTTAATGAAAGTAAAGACTAGTGATATAAAAGACGCTGGCACAGATTCTATAATTAGCGGTAGAATATACTTCCTAGATGGAACAAGTACTCAACTGACACATTTTGATAATGATGGTGATGACTTTGAGAGAGGCGACTTAGGTATTTATTCATTAGAAGGGCCAGATTTGCGTGTCCCATGGATGATTGAAAAATTAGAAATTGATTATCAGAAAAAAGGCACTAAGCCTGGATGGCACTGCGAATATGTTCAGCCTTATGTAAGCAAAATGAACTTGGCTTTTCAACGTAAGTTTGTCAATGGGGAAGAGGTTCCAGTTAACCAATGGTTCGGTGCAGAGGAGAATGATAGGAACCATGTGGTTTGGATTGGAGAAACAGATTCCATGAAGCGTGTTATTCAGAAAGTTGGTAACTTCGAAAGCATTATAGAGAACATGTTCTTGAGCAGTAGTGATACTGATAGCTACACCTTCACATATGACGGATTAGTTATGGATCAATATGGAGGAGATTTTGAAAGCTTAATTGGAAAATTTGTACCAGGTCCATATAATGCCTACGATTACTTAGATGCTCCTACATTAAGTATTACATCTGGTGACGAGGAATATGACGATTGTATTGACTACAGAGTTAACAGCTTCAGCATTGACAAAGCAGTTCTTTATGAAGCAATGATGGCAAAGGGTGATACAGAAATAGAATTGACAGTTATATTGCAATTCCCTGAGCGTTCAACTACTTCAGATACTGCTACATGGATTAGAACCATTACAGTAAGAATCGCAGACTAAAATAAAGTATAAACTTAATCGGCATCTATCTAAAAGATAGATGCCGATTAAATAAAAGGAGAAATATTATGAAAAGGAAACTGATTTGTATACTGTTTGCTCTTTTGATATTTTCTCAGCCTATATTTGCTGCTGAATTGTCAAATGGGAATTGTGTAAAAGTTGCTATTATAGACACGGGAATCTCTACAAAGGCAATTAATGCAGAGAGAATTATAGAGGGGTATAATTATATTGATGAAAACAATGATACCGAGGATATAATTGGACATGGAACTGCTCTAGCAGGAGTTATTGCAGGTTCATCCTATATAGGATTAAAAGAAGCATCTTCCAGTATAAAACTTGTTCCGCTGGTATTTCAGACAATGGATGAAGATGGAAAGATACAAAGAGGAAATCCGGTACAACTTATGAAAGTAAGCCTTTGCGTGAAACTGAATACCTTTGTTTGCTTCTTTAGCTATTTCCTTTATTAAATCCAGGTCATTCTTTTTTGAATGCTGTACATAACCAATTGCTATGCCTCTAACCAGTTAGCCTTTTTATAATATATAATAAAAGCAATTGAGCTAATGGACCAGGTTAGTGGATACGCCCAGAAAACTACCCTTATGTCTGGTATTATCTTCACCATAATGGTTATGTAGGTGATTCTGATAACACACCAGCTTATTAACATAACATACATTGGAATCTTAGTTTTACCTGCTCCACGAAGTATTCCTGCCAGGCAGTGTGAAAGAGCCAGTAAAAAGAAGAACAGGCTTGTAACCCTTGAGCGCAAAACACCAGCCTCTATGACTTCCGGATCAGAATTGAATATACCTATAAGAGCAGGCGCAAAAATCCATATTAATAAGCCTATAGCCTCTGCCAGTGACATACCAGCTATAATTCCAAAGCGAGCGCCCTGTCTTGCCCTGTCATACTTTTTTGCACCCAGGTTTTGTCCAATAAATGTAGTCAATGCAACGCTGAAGCTTGTAATAGGTAAAAAGGCAAAGCCTTCAAGTTTTGTATAACTGCCGCTGCCTGCCATGGCAACTGATCCAAACTGATTAATGCTTGACTGGACTATGACATTTGCAAAGGCAATTACTGAATTCTGGACACCAGTGGGGAAGCCCATTTTCAACAGGCTTGTAAGCATTTTACTGTCAATTTTTATTTTCCTTATGTATAATTTGTGAACATCATCAACTTTTGTAAGCTTCACAAAGCCTAATATTGCGCTTAAAAATTGAGAAATTGTTGTAGCAATAGCTGCGCCGCCTATGCCAAAATCCAACACAGCTACAAATAATATGTCTAGCACTGTATTTGTAATTGCAGCTGTAATCAAATAATAGAGAGGATGTTTGCTGTCGCCTACTGCCTGAAATATGCCCATACAGGCGTTATACATAACAATTCCTATTCCTCCTGCAAAGTATATGCGCAGATATGTTACAGCATCATTAAATACATCATCTGGAGTTTCCATCAGCTTCAGGAACAATGGAGAGAATACAACCCCTATAAATGTTATAAAAATTCCAGCAATAAGTCCAAATGCTATGGTAGTATGGACGGCAACAGATACTCTTTCCTCGTTTTTTGCACCGAAGTAGCGGGATATTATGACACCAGCACCTACAAATATGCCGCCAATGAAACCTATAATTAAAAAAATCAGGCTTCCTGTAGAACTTACTGCAGCCAGTGCCTCCTTGCCAAGTATATTACCAACTACCAGAGAGTCTACTACATTATAAAGCTGTTGAAAAAGATTCCCCAAAAAAATAGGTAATGCAAATAATATTATCTTTTTTGAAATGCTTCCTTCTGTCAAAGCTTATCCCTTCCTTTTCTTCCCTTAATAAAGTCTATTATATCATAGAATAATGAATGGAAGTATGCAAGAATATGTTGATAAATTATTTAAGTCAAGAAGGCATAATTGACGACATATATTTAAATAGTTATTAATTAAGTGTATAATGAAAATAAAGGTAATACTTGCCGGAAGAGCTTTAAATGAGACTTCCGAGTGTTTCGGACTAGGTATATTTGAGGCTGATTCAGAGGTAATGTATTAAAATTAAATTTGAAAGGAGAAATTATATGAAAAAAGCGGTGGATGTGGATTTTACTATATATGGGGATGACATGCAGTTTGTAGAAATCCAATTGGACCCATATGAGGGCATTATAGCTGAAGCAGGCGCAATGATGTATATGGACGAAAATATTAAGATGGATGTCATATTTAGAGATGGCTCAGGAAGGGATCAGGGAAAAGGATTAATGGGCAAGATGCTTGGAGCAGGAAAAAGGGTTCTAACAGGGGAAAGCTTGTTTATGACTGAATTCACAAATATTGGTCGGGAGAAGGAATCTGTAGCCTTTGCAGGACCTTATCCTGGGAAAATAATACCTGTTGACATAGGGGATTATTACGGAGAGCTTATCTGCCAAAAGGATTCATTTTTGTGCGCTGCGAAAGGAATAGCAGTTGAAATTGCTTTTCAAAAGAAGATTGGAGTAGGATTGTTTGGCGGAGAAGGCTTTATAATGCAAAGATTGATAGGCGATGGATTAGCATTTTTGCATGCTGGAGGAACTATTATTAAGAAGCAGTTAAAACCGGGGGAAACCTTAAAATTAGACACAGGCTGCCTGGTAGCCATGACAAATACCATAGACTATGACATAGAGATGGTTGGAGGTATAAAATCTGCGTTATTTGGAGGAGAGGGATTATTTCTGGCAACTTTGAGAGGGCCGGGAACAGTATGGTTGCAATCCTTGCCATTCAGCAGACTGGCTGATAGAATATTTGTAGCGGGAAGCAAAGGAAGGTCCAGTGGTAAAGGTGAGGGGAGCCTTTTAGGTAATATTGGTATAGGAGATCTGCTTGGAAGGGATTAGAAGCTAGTATATTGTGTATCATCAGAGCCTTTATCGGATTATTCTCCACAAATTCTATATTGTCAACTATATTATCCACAGGAGTCTTTTCTGTAACGAGCATATTCTCTAAGTTATCCACATCAGCATATTTTTCATTTTTACGCACATTGTCCAAAAATAAATTTCTACAAACTCTAAAAAGCCAATACTTTATATTTGGTGTGTTGTCATTTAGAGATAGCAACGCCTTGAAAAAAGTGTCACTTGTTAAATCCTGAGCCTTATGGTAATCTCTGCAATAGAATTAATTAAATGGTTATTGACAAATATTATTAAATTTGATATTATTCTTAATAATGTATATATTTGCTGTAACTGAACAGGTCTAAATGGTAGGAGCCATAGACCGGGCCATTGTATGTGGCAGCAGATGGGAAAATGATCATCTGCGGGACAGTAGGGAGAATTGTTCTGCAGATGTTTTTGTTTTATAATGCTAATACTTTTTAATTACATAACAGTTTAGTGAAATAATTTTCATTGGGTAGAATATTATTTTAAGAAAAGGTAGTTATTTAGGAGGAGCTATATGATAAAATTCATAATCAAATGGTTTGTAAAGGATTATGAGAATGTAGATGACAAAAATGTGAGAGAAAGATATGGAGTATTATCCGGAGTTTTAGGTATAATATGTAATTTGATATTGTTTATACTTAAACTGTCTATTGGTTTATTTGTAAACAGCATTGCTATAATTTCAGATGCTTTTAATAATGTCAGCGATTTAGGCTCGTCTATTGTTACCATATTTGGAGTAAAATTAAGCAATCGACCACCTGATGAAGGCCATCCCCATGGGCATGGAAGATATGAGTATATTACATCTTTAATAGTGTCTTTTCTAATATTTGCTGTAGGGCTGGAAGCGCTTAAATCCTCTGTAAACAAGATAATAAACCCCAGCAGGGTTGAAATAAATTCTATTATGATATTAATACTTTCATCTACAATTCTTTTGAAAATATGGATGTTTTCATATAATAAATACATAGGCGAAAGGATAAATTCAAGCGTAAATAAGGCTAATGCCTACGACAGCTTAAACGATGTATTGACAACTGCTGCTGTCATAATAGGAACTATAATAGGCAAATACACTGCTCTTCCTATTGATGGCATATTGGGACTTGTTATATCATTTATTATTATGTATTCAGGCTTTTGTATTGCTAGGGATTCTGTAAGCCTGCTTCTTGGTGAATCTCCAGATCCGGAGCTAATAAAGAGTATTAAGGAACTGATATTGGAAAATGAACACGTAAAAGGTGTTCATGACCTGATTATTCACGATTATGGACCTAACAAGATTATGGCTTCAATTCATGCAGAGGTATCAAAGGAGGCAAATATTGTAGATATTCATCATGAAATAGATGAGATTGAAAAGAAAATAGGAAAGGAATTAGATATAGATATTGTGATTCATATGGACCCAACTGAAGAATAGTAGTATAAAAATTCTTGACCAAAATCAGAAAATGTATTATTATCTTATTGTATGGGGGTATAGCTCAGTTGGGAGAGCGCTTGAATGGCATTCAAGAGGCCAGGGGTTCGAATCCCCTTATCTCCACCATGTAATTCCTTGTAATTTAATAGTTACAAGGATTTTTTATTTTTTTGATATATCCTCCTTTATTAAAGCAGCGAGAAAAAGTATAACATATTTCTTAAATATTACATACAAAAACCTTTTCATAAGCCCATATATTTGATATTATATAAATAAATATGTTAGTAAATGAAGTTTAATATATATATACATGTAGTAAATATTGAATATTAGGAGGTAAATTGTATGGCATCTATTACTTATTTTAAGAGGGATGAAATTTGCAAATCAAACCCTATTTTCTCCCAAATAAGAACTACTATTGAAACGGTATTCTATGGCAATAATGTACATAGGATTAATTCCTTGAAGGAAGCCTATAAGCTGGCTAAGGATTCCCCAGGTACCATAGTTACAGATATGCCTGTATATAAACCTGAAGAAATCGGATTGGATGAGGATGCTAAAATACTGCTTTTCAATGATGGAGCTGTAACTGGAAGGTGTGCAGCAGCAAGGAGAATAATAGGGGAAATAGATGTTGATACAGCATATTATTCAGAGCTATTAAGGGATGCAGCCTATAAAACCAGGTTTAAGAAGATGTACCATGCTCAGGCCTATATCGGATTGCATGAGGACTTCATGGTAAAAGCCCATCTGTTGATACCTGAAGGCCATGAAAATATACTATATAATTGGCTCTTGAATTTCCAATATATTAATGAGAAGTATATGAATATGTACAATAATTCCAGGGTATTTGAAAATGAAGGAGATATATATATTTTATCTGATCCGGACTGGGAGAATGAGGACCATCCCCTAGGGCTTGCATTATTTGACCCTGAACATAATTGTGCATGTATATTAGGAATGAAGTATTTTGGAGAGCATAAAAAGGGAACCCTCACACTGGCATGGGGAATTGCAAATAGAAATGGCTTTGCATCATGCCATGGGGGTCTTAAGAGATATAACCTTAAGGATGGAAGGAAATACACCATTGGAGTATTTGGGCTTTCCGGTTCAGGAAAATCCACCATTACCCATGAAAAGCACGGTGGAAAATATGATATAACAATATTACATGATGATGCATATGTAATATCCACAGAGGATAAATCGTCTATAGCATTGGAGCCATCATATTTTGATAAGACTCAGGATTATCCTCTTACATCGGAGGCCAACAAATATTTGATAACAGTACAAAACTGTGGTGCAACACTGGATGAGAATGGTAAATGCGTAATAGTCACAGAGGATATAAGAAATGGAAATGGAAGGGCAATTAAATCAAAATTATGGGCTGATAACAGAGTGGATAAGATAGAGGAATCGGTAGATGCCATCATATGGCTTATGAAGGATCCAGCTCTACCTCCTGTATTGAAAATCAATAATCCTGTTTTAGCTGCCACAATGGGAGCTACACTGGCTACTAAAAGGACTACTGCTGAAAGGCTTACTAAGGATACAGATAGAAACAAGCTGGTTATTGAACCTTATGCCAATCCATTTAGAACATATCCATTAGGTGATGATTATTGCAAGTTTAAGGAATTGTTTGAAAAAGGGAAAGTGGATTGCTATATATTCAATACCGGATCCTATATAGACAAAAAAGTGCCAAAGGAAGTAACTTTGGAATCCCTGGAAAGGATTGTTAATGGGGATGCTGAATTTAAGTCGTTTGCAAATATATCAGATATTGAATACTTACCAGTAGAAGGATTTGAAATTGATATAGATGAAGAATATAGAGAAATGCTGATAAACAGCATTGATTATAGAATTGAATTCCTGGAGAAAATAAAATGGGAAAAGGGCGGAAGGGATAGACTTCCAGAAGAAGCATTGTCATGTTTATACAAAATAAAGAATGGAATTAAGAATGAAGTAATGAGAAAGGTAGCAGCTTTATAACCCAAATTGGCTGGACTTTATCAGAGTAGATATCAAAATGGATTTCTACTCTGATTTTTTTATTAATTTTTTGGTAAGATAGTGTTATAATTATTATACAAATATGCAGAAATTTCAGAATTTGGCTGTATGTAGAGTGAATATAAAATTAAAAAGAGGTGGTTAGATGGGGTGTCACTGTAATTATGATTATCTGTTAAAAATAGTCAAGCAGGATGTATTTCCAGCTTTGGGCTGTACAGAACCTGTTGCTGTAGCTTTTGCAGCAGCAGTAGCCAGAGGATATCTTAAGGGAAACCTGGACAATATGCTAATTCAAGTCAGTAAAAACGTATATAAAAACGGCAGGTTTGTCATTATTCCCAATACCAATCTTTATGGATTGGATATAGCAGGAGCCTTAGGATATTTATCAGGAAATCCTGAAAATGGGTTTCTTGTTTTTAAAGATGTAGATGAAGTAACAATAAAAGCTGCTCATGAGCTGATAAAATCCGGGAGGATAAAGCTGGAGTATTTAGATGAATCACCTGATGTATATGTGCATATAGCTGCAAGGGATGCCAATGATTTAGTTGAAGTTGAAATAAAGGATAACCACAATCACATAGAAAGAATAATGTTAAATGGAGAAGTTGTATATGAAGAGAAAATAGATGATGTTAATTGTGAATCTATAGATTATCTGAAGAATATGTCCTTTAAGGAAATAAGAGAGATATGTGAATCTATACCTATTGAGGAGTTTGAATTCATTCAGGATGGAATTGAAATGAACAAAAAAGCAGCTGAAATTGGAATTGATGGATCCATAGGCTTAAATATTGGACATACATTGAATAGGCTTGTGGAAACTGGAATGTTAGGAAATGATGCTCCTACTAAGGCCAGAATTCTGACAGCAGCAGCCTGCGATGTAAGGATGGGCGGAGGGGATTACCCCATTATGACCAGCGGAGGAAGTGGAAACCAGGGAATAGGGGTTGTGCTTCCAATTCTGGTAGTAGCAGAAGAAAGGAGAATTGAGAAAGAAAGGCTGCTGAGAGCAATATTTTTAGGCCATGTAATAAACAGATATGTAAAGATATATACAGGAAAGCTGTCCGGTATTTGTGGGTGTGCAATAGCTGCAGGCATTGGAGCCAGTGCAGGGATATCATGGATGCTGGGAGGAGACGATGATAATATCAGCGGCGCATGTAATAATATGCTGGCTAATCTGACAGGAATGATATGTGATGGAGCCAAGGAAACATGCGCATTGAAGCTGGCTGCGTCAGCCAGTGAAGCAGTAATATCTGCATATCTTTCAAAAGAAAACGTTACCATAAGGAAAAATGTTGGAATCATAGGAAATTCCATTGAGGAAACAATCAGGAATGTAGGAATGCTGACAAAAGAGTATTTTAATAAGATAGACAATGGAATTATAACAATATTAAACGGGTAGTATTAATACTACCCGTTTAATATCCTTTATTTAAGTCTATCACATTGATTAGTTCCTCATTATCTCTATATCTTTTCAAATTATTGTAGGCTATTTCATATCTCCTTCTAAATACCATCTCTGAAGACCAGGAGTTGTGAGGAGATATGTATACATTATCCATTTCCCATAATGGGCTATTCTCTGGCAGTGGTTCTTTTTCAAATACATCCAAGGCTGCTTTCTTGATTTTTCCTGATTTTAAGCTTTCTATGAGAGCAGGTTCATCTATTATGACGCCTCGGGCAATGTTTATTATATAAGCTCCATCCTTCATGCTGTCCAGTACATTTTTATTAACCAGGTGATATGTTTTATCGGTGTATGGAACTGTTATAACAACAACATCACATTTTCCTACTGCTTCATTTATTCTATCTATGCTATAGCACTCATGGAAGTGTTTTACCTCTTTTCCTGTTGTGTTTATTCCAATTATTCTTACTCCAAAACCTTCAAATCTTTTAGCTGCTTCCTGAGCTATTGAACCGGTTCCTATAAAACCTATGGTCTTTCCATATAATTCTAATAGATGGGTATTTGGCTTCCATATCTTATTTCTCTGTTTCTCATGGAATTCCTTGCTGTTTTTGTACATTTCCAGGGTCTTCAGTACAATCCATTCAGCTATTGGAATGCTATATACGCCCCTGCTGTTTGTTAACAATATGTTCCTATTCCTTATCTTATCTTCTGGTACCTGGTTTATGCCAGCACTTAATAGCTGAATCCATTTCAGGTTTGGAAGCATATCTATGTCCAATCTGCTAAAGCAATCAAATGTAATCAGTATGTCTATATCCTTTATATCCTCTGTAAAGGTTACTGTTTTCTCATCCTTAAAGACTATTTCATATCCAAGGTCTCTTATGCTTTTAAATTCATCCTCTGTAAACTTAAAGGTAGTTAATACTTTCAATAAGATCTCCCCCCTTGCAGAATAACTACTGTTTATATACCCTTTTAATTTAATGACTAACTAAAAGTTTAAAAATCCAATGAGCCAATTCGATGCACAGATTAGCTGTGGAATCGTTTTCATCAAGCTTAGGATTTAACTCTACAAAATCCATAGATTTTATTAATTTAGTATTCAAAAGGGTTTTAAGGATATTTTTTACTTCTTCCACATTGAACCCGTTATCAACTGGGGTTCCAGTACCATGTACCAATTCTTTGTCCAATACATCTATATCAAAGCTTAAATGGATTCCATCCACCTTTGATTCCCTTATTTTATATAATACTTCATCCAGGACTTTATCAATGCCTGCTTCCTTTATTCTATCCATGGTATATAGATTTAAGTTTAAATCTCTGGCAAGTTCAACTTCACCTTCATCTAAATCCCTGGCTCCTATTATATAGGTGTTTTCGGGCTTTACCTTCTGACCGGTGAAGTAGATATTGGTTAAATCAGGATGTCCCTTTCCCAAAGCTGCTCCTAAAGGCATTCCATGGGAGTTTCCTGAAGGGGATGTTTCAAATGTGTTTATATCCCCGTGGGCATCTATCCATATAACAGCTAAATTCTTATAGAACCTGCTGGCTCCGGAAATGCTTCCTAATCCTAAGGAGTGATCTCCGCCCATTACAAATGCGAAGCTATTTGAGGTTAAGGTGCTGTAAACCAGATGAGCCAGATTGGTATTCATTTCAACTATAGGTTTCAGGTACTTGATTTTTTCATGGAAGGCATATTTTTGCGATTCGGGAACTTCCTGTATATATAGATTTCCAAGGTCAAATACATTATCTATGTATTTTTTTGCAACATCTACAATTCCCATATCCCTAAGTTTTTGAGGGCCATATTGAACTCCTTCCCTATCTGCTCCATATTTTACAGGCACTCCTATTAAACTTATATACATAAGAAAAACCTCCTCGTGATGTTTTGTTATCCATAGACTAAACTTACATCCCTATTATACCATTAAAATGCTATTGGTATAAACTTACTATATGTTTAAAATGATTTTTGAGTTCTATTAAAAAAAATGGTAATATTAAAATAAGAAAGGAAGGAGGAATTTTGCTGTGAAAGCTTTAATTGTGGTAGATATGCTCAATGATTTCATTTTAAAGGATGGTGCTCTGTATTCAGGTAAAAGGGCAGAGGAAATAGTGGGTTTTATTAATGATAAAATAGCAGAATTCAGAGAGAAGGGATATCCAGTCATATTCCTGTGCGATAATCATGAAATTGACGACAAGGAGTTTGATATGTTTCCTCCCCATTGTATTGCCGGCGAATATGGCAGCCGCATAGTTGACAGTATAGATGTCAAGGATGGGGATAAAATAATTAAAAAGAGAAGATATAGCGGATTTTTTGGAACAGATCTGGATATATATTTAAGGGAGAAGAAGATTGAGGAAATATATTTAGTTGGGGTATGTACAAATATATGCGTGCTGTATACTGCAGCAGATGCCAGAAACCTGGGATATTCTGTATGCATATATGAAGAAGGAGTTGCTTCCTTTGATGAAGAAGCTCATAAGTTTGCATTAAAAGAGGCAAAGAATACCTTAGGATGTAAAATTATGTAGATATAAGGAGTATGATATGGCAAAATATTATTATGCAGTAAAGAACGGACTAAGAATAGGCGTATTTAATACATGGGAAGAATGCAGCAAACAGGTTAAAGGATATTCAAATGCTGTTTATAAGAAGTTTTCTACCTATGATGAAGCCTTAAGATTTGTAAATGGAGGAAATAATACTGTAACAGTGGATAAGAGTATTGACAATCTACGGGAAAATGAAATCATTGCCTACGTTGATGGTAGTTTCGATGCTGATAATAGGCTCTATAGCTATGGATTGGTGCTGCTTACAAAGGAAGGAAAAATTACAATATCAAATAAGGAAAATGATGAAAGATTGGTTGAAATGAGAAATGTGGCAGGGGAAATAAGAGGGTCAATGATTGCAATGGATGAAGCAATTAAAATGAAAAAGGATACTCTATTTTTATACTACGACTACATGGGTATAGAAAAATGGGCTACAGGGGAATGGAAGGCCAATAAATATGGAACTAAAATGTACAAAGCATATTATGATTCTATTAAGGATAAATTAAATGTAGTATTCAATAAAGTTAAGGCTCACTCAGGAAATGAATATAATGAAGAGGCTGACAGGCTGGCAAAAAAGGCCTTGAAAATGGAATAAGGGTCCAGGTGGACCCTCTATATTTTTTGTATCTCAACATTGTTTCTTTTTAACAGCTCAAGGGCATATTCATCTACCCTGTAGTTGTGTCTGTAATAAATCTTTTTAATTCCGGCTTGTATAAGGGCTTTTGTGCAGTTAAGGCATGGGAAATGTGTTACATAGACCTTGCATCCCTTTACAGCAATGCCTTCTCTTGCACAGTATATGAGAGCGTTTATTTCAGCATGTATGGTTGCAATGCAATGGCCGTCCCTCATGACATGTCCCACATCGTTGCAGTGAGGATTTCCGGAAAGAGAGCCGTTATATCCAGTAGACACAATCCTGTTGTCATCGTTAACTATAAGGCATCCAACCTCAGCTCTGTCACATGTGGAACGGTTAGCAACCATTTCAGCTATTTCCATGAAATATTCATTCCAGGATTTTCTGTTTTTCATACTACTTCTCCTTTTTTTAGTATTATTTTACCACAAATGCTTGTTATTGTTTAGTAATAATATAGCTTTGGATTAGATACTGTATGATGATAGAGGAATTTTTAAATATATTTAGGTTAATGATAATGGTTATCATTAAATGGGTTTAAAATAATTCAAATTGGTTATAAATAAACTGAACAAACTAAAGATAATAATTAGAGGAGGTACAAAATGGAAAGATTAGTAGGTAAAAAAGCACCTGATTTTACAATGAATGCTTGTAAAGGAGATGGAAGCGAATTTTTGAAAGTTAGCCTGAAGGATTACGAAGGAAAATGGCTGGTTATGTTCTTCTATCCTGCAGATTTCACTTTTGTATGTCCGACAGAAATAACAGGATATAGCGATAGATATGATGAGTTCAAGAAGGAAGGTGCAGAGGTACTTGCTGTAAGCGTTGACAGCGAACATTCACATAAGGCCTGGATTAATACCAGCCTCGGAAAGGTTAAATTCCCAATTGCAGCTGATATAACCAAAAAGGTTTCAAGTGATTATGGAGTTTTAATAGAGGAAGAAGGAATAGCGTTAAGAGGATTATTTATAATAGATCCTGAAGGATATGTAAGATACTCAGTGGTACACGACCTAAATGTAGGAAGAAGCGTTGATGAAACATTAAGAGTACTTAAAGCATTAAAGACTGGAGGACTTTGTCCTGTAAATTGGCAGGAAGGCGAATCTCTGCTATAATATAAGCGGCCTAATTTGGTCGCTTATGTTTTTATTGGAGGGATTTTTGTGATAGATATAAATAATGTAATTGATAGGATAAAAGGCAGGGTTCCTCATCCCCTGGATGTAAATATGGAGTATTCCGTTGTACTGCCCCTTATAAATATAGAAGGCAGCTGGGAATTAATATACGAAGTAAGGTCAAACGAACTGGAAAGGCAGCCTGGTGAAATATCATTTCCAGGCGGCAAAGTGGAGGAGGGAGAAAGCTACAAAGAGGCAGCAATAAGGGAAACTGTGGAGGAATTAAATATAGAAAAAGACAGTATTAAAATAATAGGGGAACTGGACTATCTGGTTACTCGTGATAATACTATAATACATGCCTTTGCAGCTATTATTGAGAACGTACATATTGAGGATATTAATCCAAATAAAGATGAGGTAAATCATATATTTACAGTTCCAATAGATTTCTTCATAAATAATGAGCCTAAGCTGTATTATATAGATTTGCAACCGGTTATTAATGATGATTTTCCATACAATCTCATACCTGACGGGAAAAGCTATAAGTGGAGAATGGGTAAGCATTCTGTACATTTTTATGAGTACAGGGGTTATGTAATATGGGGATATACAGCTAAAATTACTAAAAATTTTATAGATATAATAAAATAAAGAAGTTAGAATCCAATAGGAATTCTAACTTCTTTATTTTCATTATGCATTTTTGGCTGGCATTAGTCAGTAAACATTTGAGTCCAGTAAGTTGTACCGTTGGCTTTTACATAACCTACACCAATAGTCTTAAAGTTTGGATTCAAAATGTTTGCTCTATGGCCGCTTGAATTCATCCAGCCATTCATAACTGATTCAGCGCTGTTATATCCCTTGGCTATATTTTCCCCTGCATATCCATATTTGATTCCAAAGCTCTTCATCATGGCAAATGGATCTCCGTATGTTGGGGAAGTGTGGCTGAAGTAATTTTTGTCTGCCATATCCTGTGATTTTATTCTAGCTACCTTTGATAGCTCTGCGCTTAAAGTTAATGGGGCTAGTCCAGCTTTTTGCCTTTCAATGTTTACCAGCCTTGCTACTTCCTGTTCCATTGAATTAATTACATTGCTTCCAGGGGTTGTTGGATTAGCTGGTGTTTCAGTTTTAGGTTCTTCTGGCTTTGGCTGTGGGGTTGTTGGATTTGATGGTGTTTTAGGTTTTTCAGATTCTTGTGGCTTTTCAGTATTTCCTGGATTTGTGTTGCTGTTATTTTTATTTTTATTGTTATTGTTATTCCAGTTAAATCTTATTATGTTGTAAAATCTGCTATATGGACTTGTAACTAGATTGTTGTCATTGTCTAGAGTGTATCTTGTATTTCCATTGTTAAAATATGTCTTTATGGTATACTTAACTCCCTGAGCATATCCTGCTGATGTTGATAAAATTAATGCTGCTGTTAAAGATAAAATTACTTTTTTACCGTTTTTCATTGTTTAACTCCTCCTCTTAAGGTTTCAGATTAATTTGGTTAATCTATCCTCCTTTCAAGTACTGGTTATTTAGGAGTATAACATTAAATTTATGTTAAATAAACCTACAATACATGGAATCCATTCATTATAATGGCATATAAAAAGCATACAGGTTTTGTTTCCAAAACCTGTATGCTTATTTATTGCTTAATTCTTACCTGATGATATACTTTTTTGCCTTTTCTAAGCATCAGCTTACCTTCCCTGAAATCCTCCAATGTTATTGTTTTTCCTATGTCATTTACTTTTTCATCATTCATTGTCAATCCATTTTGTTCAATAAGTCTTCTTCCTTCGCTGTTGGATTTGGTAAGTCCTACCTTGGTGAGAAGTTCCAGTATGCCTATTCCTTCTTCAAATACTGACTTATCAAATTCTGTATAAGGTATTGAGCCTTCCTCCTGGGCTCCTGAGAACAATGCCCTTGCTGCATTTTGTGCCTTTACTGCCTCTTCTTCTCCATGAACCAGCTTGGTTACCTCAAAGGCCAGAACTTCCTTTGCCTTATTTATTTCTGCACCTTCCAGGGAGCCAAGCCTTCTTACTTCGTCCATAGGAAGGAATGTCAACAATGCCAGGAATTTCTCTACATCTCTGTCGTCTGTATTTCTCAGGTATTGATATAGCTCATATGGGCTGGTCTTTTTAGGGTCTAACCATATAGCTCCCTTGGCAGTTTTGCCCATCTTTGCTCCGGAAGCTGTAGTAAGAAGCTTCAAGGTCATGGCATATACCTTATCATTCTCAAGCTTTCTTACCAGGTCATATCCTCCCAGTATATTTGACCACTGATCGCTACCTCCTATTTGAAGCTTGCAGTTATATCTTCTGTACAGCTCCAGGAAATCGTAGGACTGCAGCAGCATGTAGCTGAACTCAAAGAATGTCAGTCCTCTTTCCAGTCTGTTTTTGTAGCTTTCCAATGTAAGCATGTAGTTTACTGAGAAGTGAACTCCAACCTCCCTCATGAATTCAAGGAAGTTTAGGTTTAGCAGCCAGTTTGCATTATTTTCCATAATGGCTTTTCCATCGCTAAAGTCCAGGAATCTTGCAAACTGCTCCTTAAACCTCTCTGCATTGTGGTCTATTTCCTCTTTAGTAAGCATTTTTCTCATATCAGTTCTTCCGGATGGGTCTCCTATCATGGTGGTACCTCCACCTAATAGGGCAATTGGTCTGTGTCCTGCTCGTTGCATATGCATCATTACCATTATTTGAATGAAATGTCCCAGGGTTAAGCTATCTGCTGTTGCATCAAAGCCTATGTAAAAGGTTACTTTTTCCTTTTCCAATAATTCCCTAAGTTCATCTTCATAGGTAACCTGGTCTATATACCCTCTTTCCAAAAGTATATCGTATACGTTGGCCATTATAATCCCTCCTCCAGTTTTTATACTAAAAAAGGGCATCTTCTCATTTTAAGGACGAGAAGATACCCGTGGTACCACCTTAATTCGCACATAGGCCTCTAATCACTTAACGGGTGATAAGCGCAATAGTTTCCTATTGAAACTCCGGATTTGTACTTCGCCTGATTATTAGGTTATAGACCTCTCACCAATGGTCTATTCTCTGTCATTTAACCATAATAGGCTACTTAATCCTTCATCGTAAAATATTTTTAAAAGTATATTAATATATTATGGGATTATTGTCAAGACAGTAAAATAGAGGA
>Ga0134098_1001288_pt1 | contig 21717 bp, 38 predicted proteins | sample 9_3taG_FD_94456 | JGI IMG/M metagenome (GOLD analysis project Ga0134098, IMG submission 94456) | Switchgrass degrading microbial communities from high solid loading bioreactors in New Hampshire, USA - 9_31_10_142_A3 metaG | ecosystem: Engineered > Bioreactor > Semi-continuous > Anaerobic >... | reverse complement strand
TATAAACAGGTAAGCACAGAAAAAATTCGATTGGTGTGTAGAAACAACAATTGGATAACCGATTCATCCTCCACTTTCGCTTACGCTTAGAAGTGGAGGACTTCTCGGTAATTTAGTTAAAGGAGGATTATAGAATGCACGATGACATTTACTTGTTTGTGATATATATTTTAATTCTTGTTTGGATCGTTATCAACATTTATGCAGTTGGTTATGTGGTTTGGTACAAAAAGCCCATTTTTACAATAAGAGAGGACGGACTCGGATTTTGTGTATTAGCTTCAATCGTATCATTCCCGTCATATTTACTATGTGGTATTAGGTGGTTAGTAATTACACTTAAATTGGGAATTGCTTGCAGACAAGCAGAAAAAGCATATTTTGATTTACTTGACTGAGGATGCACACCACAAGAAGCAAGGTCTGTTCTTCCAAATAGTTTGAAAACAGAAGTTGTGATGACCTGCAATTTGCGTGAATGGCGACACTTCTTCAAATTAAGAGCAGCAGATGCAACTGGTGCAGCCCATCCACAGATGAAGGAAGTCACAAGACCGCTTCTTAAAGAAAATTGATGAACTGGCAAATGCCCTGCACATGGTGATACAAGATAACCCTGAAATATTTGAAAGTGAGGTCAAAGAGAATGAACAAGTTCATGGAAAGAATTGCAAACTTTGCAAGTGCAACGGATAGTTGGTTACCGAAAGACTTCAAGAATTGGTTGATGCAGAACGGTTATTTCAATGCACCTGCATCCACAAAGTATCATGGCAATTATGAAGGCGGTTTGTTTGACCACAGCTATAAAGTGGCAAGATGCCTGGTGGAAATGACAACCAAGCTTAATTTACAGTGGCAACGGAAGGAATCACCCTGGATTGTTGGTTTGTTTCATGACCTGTGCAAGATTGATGAATATGTCAAAGTTGTGGATGAAGAAGGTCAGGTGATGATGGGAACTGGCGAAGTCAAAGGTGAAGAATCACACTTTGAACATACAGCGGATGTTTTATTGAAGGGGCATGGTGATAAGTCAATTATGTTGTTGTCACAGTTCATGACATTGACGGAAGAAGAAATCCTGTGCATCAGGTATCACATGGGTGCTTACAATCGTGATGACTGGGATGGTTATGACAAAGCAATCAGGAAATATGAAACAGTTCTTTGGACACATACTGCTGATATGTATGCTTCAAAGGTTTTAGGACTTTGAAAACTAACTTTCAAAAATATTGATGTTGCGGTTTTGTTACGGTTGATATTTTCAAGTGTAACAATGGAAAGTAAGGAAAGTAGCATTTCCAGGCGACATGATACGCAGATGGGAGAATCTTGTTAAATATGCAAGGGCAAAGGAAAGTGAGGTCGAGGAAGGATGATAAAAATAGAGGCGTATCAGTGCGAATACTGTACTAAGTACAGAAAAGGAACAGGAAAGCCAATTCGGCTATATAGAAGGAGTATAGACACTCATTACCACGAAGCGTGGTGCTACTATAATCCACAAAATAGAACCTGTTTAACTTGCAAATATGGCGAATTTGAACGGTCAGACGATTGTTATGAATATCCACAATGTGAAGGGTACAACTACCCTGATAATTGCAAGGGCAGTAGATATTTTGGAAGACAGTGGATAAGGGTAGATTGCCCGCATTGGGAAAGCGAGGGAAAGGAAGGATGAGTAATACAAACGACATATTCCAAGTAGATTATCTGCCTAATGCAAAGAAAATAATTATTAATCTTCCTGAAGAAGTTTGGAGGAATATTGATACTGTAATCATGACAAGACTATTTCAAGAAGAATTGGTCGTTGAGAAACAAAAAGAAATCGAGGTTGAGGAAGGATGAGTGAACTAAAAAAGTGTCCGTTTTGTGGGAATACAAACGTTTTTGTTGGGATGGATTGGGAGCTTGAAGGACGGGACGAGAGTGACGGGACTGGATTTTATGCGGTAGTGTGTAACTATCTTAATGGTGGTTGCGGGGCTTGTGGTGGATATAGAGAAACAAAAGATGAAGCGATAATCGCATGGAATAAACGGGAAAGCGAGGTCGAACACGATGGGTAAACCTGACATAAGCAAAGTAATTCCTGCGCTTGCACGACAGGCGTTATTGCTTGCCGGTGGCGATAGAAAGGCGGCATACAGCAGGTATATACAATTGTATTTTAGGCAGACAGGCAGGCTTGCGCCGGGATGCGATAACATGGATTTACAGGCATTTTACGATAGTAAGGAGGTCGAACACGATGCCTAAAGCGATATTGGAGTTGGAGATGCCAGAGAGTTGTACGGAATGTATGTTTAAAGAATGTTTAAATAGAACAACTAGCGTTGAAGTAAGTCGCTGTATTATCCTGCATAAAATGCATGTTCCAGGAAGTTATTGCCCGGCAGAAGGTAGACAGGCTGACTGCCCGTTGAAACCAGTGGAGGATAAGGAGGTTGAATAACGTGAGGTTGAGCATGGATGAAGTGAGGAAACAGCATGATGGCATTAAAAAACTATATGAACAAGGATTACGTGGTGCAACAGCAAGCGTTGAACAAGTGCTTGACTTATTTGATACGATTGAAGCCTTGCAGCAGGAGAATGAGCAGCTTCGGGCGCGGGTGGCGAGGATGATGGAGAGTAATGAAAATTAAATTTAGAGTATGGGATAAGAGAAATAACAGAATGATTAAGCCTAAAAAATTTGCAACAGTTATACCTGTGCTTGACTTTAACGGGAATTTAGGAGTTATGGATACATATAAAAATTGGCATTGGCACGGTATAGTTCCAGAAAATGAATATGAACTTATGCTTTTTATAGGGTCTCATGATAAAAACGGAAAAGAAATTTATGAAGTAGATATAGTTTTATACGATAGAAATATTCACAAAGATATAGATACAGCAAAATTCAAAGTGGTTTGGGCGAAAGATAGATACGTTTTGCAAGAAATAAAGCACAAGTACTATATAGACGATGTTACTTGGGAATTGGTTGAGGTTATTGGTAATATTTACGAAAATCCAGAATTGTTAAAGGAAAATGGATAATAACTTTTAAATAACTCCGAAAAGGACGTGAACATTGCAGGAATAAATATTTGATTATGCGGGAAAATAAGACATAAATAATGAAAATGGTATTGACAATTTGCCGTCATTATGGTATAATGTAGGCAGTAAGATAAAGGAGGGTTATAGTATGTTAAATACCATTAATAAGCAAAGTGATTTTCAGTTTAAAATACCGCAGAATTTAAAAGAGAAAGTTTCTACTCGCACTTCTAAAAATCCAACGCTTAAATCTAACGGTCAGCCGAAAGCAAGAGCTTCAGAACCGTTACGCAACAAAGAAGATGTAAGGGCAATTATGAATTATTTCCTTAACAGCAGCCAGGCAAACAAATATCGCAATTATATGATATTTGTTCTTGGTATTAATACAAGAAGAAGGTGTGGTGATTTAACGAATTTAAAGGTTGGTGATGTATATGATCCTAATACAGATAAAATTTATGAAGAAGTATACATCAGAGAAGAAAAAACTGGCAAAAGTGAGATTATTTATATGAATAAGTATTGTAAAGAAGCGATACGTTTATATTTGTCGCACAAATACAAAGACAAAGAATATAATTTGGATGACTGGCTATTTTGGAGTCAAAAACCAGACGCAAATGGAGATCATAAGATAACAGTTGTCCAAATATGGAGAATACTCAATAATGCGTGCAAGGCTTTGGGGATAGACGCACATGTTGGAACACATACAATGAGAAAAACAGGTGCAAGAGAATTATATTTAAGCAATCCAGATGATAAAGAAGCATTAGCAATGCTTCAAGAGGATTTACATCATTCTTCTCAAAATACAACACTTAGATATATTGGCATAAGCGAAGATAAGCGAAAAGAATTAATAATGAACATTAATTGGGAAAATTAAAATAGTGCGAACCACAAAATTTGTAATTCGCACTATAACTTAAAACTCGACAGTATTCGACTATATACTATTAAAAAAATAGGAGATGATTGTATGACGGATTTTATCACTTTAATTGTAATTGCTATCATTTATTATGTTTCCAAGAAATTTTTTAAGTCTTATAAAGACTTGAAAGATGAAGCGTCTCGTGATTTTTTCCTGGGTAAAATAAGCTACGAAGAATATTACAAAATATGGGAAAAGTATTTTGATCACAAAATGAAATTTAAGTAAAGGAATAAATCCTTTGTCTTGAAGTTGTTCGTTTTATAAAATTTTCAAATAATTTTATGATTTCATTATCTATATCGTTTGGTTTACAGTTGCATAACCATTTATAGTATTGTTCCGCTCTATAGTTAGAACATTGTGTTGATACACCACACAATGATCTAATTTGTTCTGCACTTCTAACATTAAGTGCTTTTAAAACGGGAAATGGGCAGAGTAATGTTCCTGCAAAATTATCTGCTTCTAAATCCATTATTTTAAATAGTTTCTTGTTATTCTTTAGTTTAGGATTATCTCTTAAAAGCTCATGATGTTTCAAATAAATATGCCCAACCTCGTGTGCTAATGTAAATAATATTCTTCCGGTGCATTTTTCGTATTTTCTTTCTTCCGGGCAATTGTAAATTATGAGGAATTGATCAGTAAGGGCATAATATAAAACTGAAGCATCTTTACTTTCCATGAATTTAACAACCTGCTCCAATGAGATATTATGTCGCATTGCAAACTCTTGGTAAGATATTGTTTTGCAATTCGGTATTTGTCGAATCACAAAATGAATATCGATAGGTAAAGAAAGCTTTTCACATGGCAATTTCTTATAAATATTAAGCACAAGATGTTGATTTTGGTTAGCTTTCATTACAATCTCCTCCTGATCAATTATCATTAAATTTTTCAGAGAATGTTATTTTAATTAAATTAATCATCTTCTCCTCTTCGACTGGACTCATTTTTTGTTTAGCCCGCTGTATTTGGATAATGGTATTATCATTAATAACATCGTCAACTTTTTCCATAATATCAGTGTTCCCAAGCAGCCAATCAATACTTACTTTAAGTCTATTTGCGACGTTTAAAAGAGTATCAGAAGCAGGTGCATATTTTTCCCATCTTTTTACAAGACCATGCGAAAGTTTTAGCTCTTTTTCTAATTGATTGACTGACAAGCCTTCTTTTTTGCATGCTTGGCGTATTCTTTCCACTAAGAGTTTCTTATCCATGATAACCCCCCTTTCAACATAAACATAACGCTAAAAATTGCGAAAAATATTCAACAATACTATTGACAAACACACAAAAATGTGCTATCTATATTTTAGAATATGAAAATTTGTGTTATGATTATGTATTAATAACGCAAATTTATGTTATCTATTGTTGATTATATTTAATTGAACAAAAAAGTCAAGAACAAATTAAGAAGGGAGATAAAAAATGATAGCAAAATTTGACGGTCAAAGCGTTAATATTATGATTGAATCAGGGATATTGGATTATTACGATGACAGCGATGGGGTTGTAACACTTGAGTTGCTTACAGAAAGTGACGATAATAACCTATCAGAAATAATCGAGAATAATAAGAAAGCATTTGACAAAATATGTTGTCATATATGTGGATTTGAATCAGAGTACAAAATTGAAAAATACATAAAGGACAGGCATTTTTTAGTATTACTGAATACATTAACAACAGAAGCGAAATTACATGTAGTTATAGAAAGCAACTTTTCAGATAACATAATAGATTTGGAAAACGATATGGACGAGTACGAAGTTGCAGTTGAATTAAGCGATGATGAAATTGATATTTTGTCAGAATTTATCTAAAATTTAAGACAAAAAATATGAAAAATGGGGTTGACAAAATGAAAAAAATATGTTATTATCATAATGCAAAACAAAGAAAAATTGAGAAGGGGTGAATAAATTATAGCATTCAGACCAAAACGTAAGGAGGTATTCTATGCAAATCTAACAGCAAACGGCAGCGTTCAGGGTGGCTTTCGTCCTGTGATTATTGTCCAAAATGATATTGGAAATAAATATAGCCCAACCGTTCAAGTAGTACCGCTTACTACTTATAAAGAGCATAAGAGCAACTTACCATCGCACGTTATTATCGAGCCAACAAATTATAATGGACTGAAAAATAAAAGTATAGCTTTAGTTGAGCAAATTCAAACGATACCAATGAATTGTTTGTGCGATAAAATTGGCAGAATTGAAGATTTTTATGAAGAGCAAATTTGTTTAGCTATTGCATTACAGCTTGGACTTCTAAATGCCCTAATTCGCACACAATTGAAACGTGCTGGTAGTATGGTTGCATAATAAGATATGGAGATGATTGTATTGGATAGAATTGAATCTATTTTTTCTGGATTTTACAATTCGGAACAAAAAAAGTCATTTTTAGAGTATATTGATAATAAATACAATGGGTTGGTGCATTTATATATCAATATATTTAACAAGTCTAAAATATTAGAGGAACGATTTAACAAGGATATTTGCTTTTTTAATGATGAAGAAATTGATTTGTTTTTATTAGAATACTTGTCACGGTATTCATATGATAATTCTTACAAATTTGAATTAATATATAGATATGTCCAATGGTGTGAAGTAAACGGAATAATTTCGCCTTATAATAGTTGGGAAAACGTAGAGCCAATGAGATATAGACGTTTGCCAATAATAAGTGAAATATACAAAAGGCAGATGATCAAAGATCCGAAAGATCTTCAAGAAAAATTGGATTCTGTACTTTTTGGTACTGATAGGATTAATTTTAAACATTATTTCATGAGAGTGATTGTTTACCTTATTTATTTAGGTTTTGAACGAAATGAAATACCGTTTATTGAAGTAAGCCATGTTGATAAAGAGAACAGGATTATAAAATTTAATAATAAAGTAATACAATATGATAGTTATATAGAACCATATATTGAAGCTATTACTTCAGATGATTTGAGCGATGGTATTAATAGGGAATATAAGAAAACTAAATATTTAATCAAGAGAGTTCAAAGAAAAGATATAAAAACAGAGCATGTACCGGAATTTTATATTCAGTGGACCGTATCCAAATTTATTAGTATGTATAACAACGACAACAAAAATAATAAAATTGACTGGTCAATAAACAGAATATATGATTCTGGCGTTTTTTATCGTATTTATGAAAAAGAGGGTTTATATAAAAAAATAGGATCAGAAACGGAAGATATATTAAAATCGTATTTTACAAAATATTATTCGATAGTAAAACTATATAAAATAATCGATAATTACAACACATGGAAAGAAGTTTTTTATCCTGTTTCAAAGCGATAAAAAACTTATAATACATAAATATATATACTTCTCACCATCAGGGGTGCCGCCAGTTCAAGTCTGGCAAGGAGTAAGACAAAAAACAGAAAATTAAAAAATGGTTGCAAATTGCTAAAACCTTTATATAAAATTAAATATAAGACAAAAATTAGAAAAACGATGTGAAGATAAGCAAAAAACAAAAAAAAAGAATTGTGGTATTTCATTTAACATAATTCCCGATAGAAGTCTCCCACTTCTATAAGTGGGAGATGAATATCGGTTGATAAATTTTTCCATTAGCCATATAATTGGCATATTCGGGGATGGAACAGCCCTTTGAGCGTGGGGTATCTGGTAGCAAAAGCTACCTTGACCACGAAGCTGCCACTTCTATAAGTGGCGGTAGTTCACAAAGTATGTGCTGGGGGTGAAAGAATGAAAGCGTACAAAGGTTTTGACAAAGATTTGAAATGTCGCGGTTTTCAATATGAAGTTGGTAAAGAGTACGAAACAGATAAAGCAAAGGCGTGTGAGTATGGATTTCATGCATGCGAAAACCCGCTGGATGTGTTCAAATATTTCGCACCAGCCAATAGCCGCTATTGTGAGGTAGAGCAAAGCGGTACATTGGATAAGCACAACGAAGACAGTAAAGTTGCATCCACCAAAATCCGTATCGTTAGAGAAATCGGATTAAAAGGAATAATAGAAGCTGGTGTGAAGTTTATCCTTGATAGAGTCAACCGGAAGGATACAAAAGAATCGAACACAGGCGACTATTCCGCGGCTACGAACACAGGCTTCCGGTCGCTGGCTACGAATACAGGCAACTATTCGGCGGCTACGAACACGGGCTACCGGTCATCGGCTACGAATACAGGCGACTGTTCAGCGGCTACGAACATAGGCGACTATTCAGTGGCTACGAACACGGGCGACTGTTCCGCGGCTACGAATACAGGTTACCGCTCTGCGGCTACGAACACAGGCGATTGTTCAGCGGCTACGAACACAGGCTACTATTCGGCGGCTACGAACACAGGCTTCCGATCGCTGGCTGCGAATACAGGTTGCCGCTCTGCAGCTACGAATACAGGCAACTATTCCGCGGCTACGAATACAGGCGACTATTCGGCGGCTATGAATACAGGCGACTGTTCGGCGGCTGTGGTTAGTGGTAAGGAATCTATAGCCATTGCAACCGGATATGATGGCAAGGCAAAAGGATCGATTGGATGTTATATAGTGCTTGCTGAATGGTACGAAGATGACGATGGAAATTATCACATCAAAACTGTTAAAGCAAATAAGGTAGACGGAAAAACAATTAAAGCGGACACATTTTATATACTTCGTAACGGTGAGTTTGTGGAGGTCGATAATGATAACTAAACAATGTATGTTGATTTAGTCGATCAGAAGTTTGCTTGTTGTTCTGTATCAGATAAAAGATATAATATGTGAAAAATAAAAAATGTGCATAGAGTATAGATAATAAGTTGTAAGACAGGGAAAGTAAGTATTATTTGAGGATTTAATTTAGAAAGGATGTTCGAAACGGCATTAACAAACGAGCAAAAAATGAAGAATACCGGCTATTTAACTTTGAAGGTGGATTAAGTATCAAAACATATTTTGATGAATAGTAACCATGCGATAACTTTCAGGGTGGTTAGGAGGGATTAAATTGATACCTTTGCCGCAAAAAATATCAAATAATTTATGCAGACCCGCCTTGGGAATATAAACAAAGTGGAAGTGAAACAAATTCAAGAGCTGCCACTTCTATAAGTGGCGGTAGTTCACTATACGAAAAGGATGTGAGAAAATAGAAGTCAATAAAATATATAACATGGATTGTCTTATTGGATTAAGACTAATGGAATCTAACTCTGTTGATTTAACAGTCACATCTCCACCATATGATAATCTACGCACATATAAAGGCTTCACATGGGATTTTGAAAGTGTAGCAAAGGAATTATATCGAGTGACAAAGCAAGGTGGTGTCGTGGTTTGGGTTGTTGGTGATGCAACTATAAAAGGTAGTGAAACTGGAACGAGTTTCCGACAGGCATTATATTTCAAGGAGATAGGCTTTAATCTACATGATACGATGATATGGTTAAAACCTAACCCAACACCAACTGATCCTAAATGTTTAAGATATTATAATGCTTTTGAATATATGTTCATTTTTTCTAAAGGGAAACCAAAAACATGTAATTATATAAAAGAGAAGTCTAAGAATGCAGGCAAAGAATTTGGTTCGGCTCCAATGAAAAGAGCAGATGGGTCTAATAGAGATGATAGAACGGAAAAGTTAAAAGGTGTAAAAATAAAAGACTATAAGATCAAAAGCAATGTGTGGGAATATGCTATAGGGTCAGGAGTATCCAAAGATAAAATTGCTTTTAAGCACCCCGCAATATTCCCCGAACAACTTGCTCAAGATCATATATTAACTTGGTCGAACCCGGGAGATATTGTACTAGATCCATTTATGGGTTCAGGAACAACTGCAAAAATGGCTTTATTAAACAATAGAAATTTTATTGGTTTTGAGATAAGTAAAGAATATTGCGATTTAGCGAATGAAAGAATAAAACCATACATAACTAAAAGTACATAAAAATCCTATTTTATTGATGCGACCAGTATAGTGTGAAATAATCGCTTTCCAAATAAGTATTAAGACAAAAAGTATAAAAAGGTTTGTCTTAATAATATAGTAATATCAGGGGGTTTATATGGAAAGACAAGAAATATTAGAAGTTTTGACATTATTATGTCAGATACAAAAGACTTATTCAGATCTTTATAAAAAGAATAAATACATAACTGGAATGTATAAAGACTCAATTCAAATTGACGAAGGTGTTTTCTTTGAATTGTTTAGCGATAATTGCATTAAAGTTCATAGAGATACTACATATTGCCCATATGAATATTATGTGATCTTTAATGGTGTAAAAATTAATTGCATTACTGACATTAACAAAGAGGTAGGTGTGAAAGTATTAACAGACAACAACGAAGAGACTTGACGAAGAAATTACGAAAAAAGGACAATTGGCGACTTAATAGAAGTAAGGGAGTAAATTTATGGACATTGAAAATATAGCTATAAAAAACCCAGATATTACTTGCTGTAATTGTATAACAGAGAAAGAAAGCATCAACCATATACATATTCCTGAAATGGGGTATGGAAGTTATTTTGATGGTTGGTCAACACAAATAAACTTATGTGATGAATGTATATCAAAAACACCGCATGTTTGGTGGATCTTGGAAGTTGTTGGTGGTGATAAAAATTATAAAAAATATAAGTATGAGGAAGAAATAATAAAGTTTGTTCGCACATTGCCTTTGGCTGGACAAGAGTTATTCTTTAACCGATATGCAAGCGGTTGGAATAGCAATTCGATGAAACCGCAGGATTGGATTGATTATGAGTTAGGTATTTTACCACACGAAAAATGTAAAGATTATGGATTATACTCGCCGCAAGAAATACGAGCATATAGAGAAAGATTTCCGATATGTGATAAAGTGTATAAGAAAATTTTTTCAGATGGTAGTTTTTGTTATCGGTGTCCAGAAGGTGCTTATGGGAATATAGATATTGATTGTTATCCAGAAGATACACATAGAAATATAGATTATGATTGTTGTCCAGAATGTTATATGTGTGACGAGTTTGAAGTGCGCAAGTGTGCCATAAAAGAGATTAATGAACTTGATGATTTTGTTAAATACGAAAGAAAAAGACTGAATGATATGATTAAATACGCACAAAAACGACTTAAACTATTAGATACTGATCCAGAGATGTTACTTGATGAGTAGGGTGAGGCACATGAAAAAATATCTGTATTTCAAAAGAAATGTGTATGAACGCGATGGTTCGGTTATTTGGGCAAGAGGTGATAAATGTGAAGTTACATACGAAAATAAAGAATTGTATTATCTCAATAAAATCAATGGTATTCAGTACGGGATAAGCAAAAATGACACAGATTATTTTGATGTTGTTATAGAGGATGGTGAAGTAAATTAGAAAAAAATTAAAAGTATATCTTGCCGGAAAAATGTCTGGATTAACATTAGAGCAAATGAATAAATGGCGACTTGACGCTTCTCTGCTTTTAGGAATGGATTTTTATATAACGATAAATCCAGTTAACTTCTATAATTTTGAACTCGATAGAAGTACATATACTGACCGAGAGGTAAAAGAGTTCGATTTGACAGCAATAAAAAATTCCGATTTGGTTCTTGTGAATTTTGAGTATCCAGACTCTATAGGAACTGCTATAGAGTTACATATGACACACGATGTATGGGGCATACCCGTAATTGCCTTTGGGGGTGATATAAATAAAGTACATCCGTGGATGGTTGTAAGTGTTACGAAGTATCTAAAAACACTTGATGAGGCTGTTGCTTATATAAATGAGTTTTATTTGCCAATATTAAAGGAGTAGATGGAGTGTAAAATGAACGTTGTTTTAGCGAAACACGAAGGCGACTTTATGACATATGCATTTGAAGTTCCGTCTTTTATGATCAAATACATACACAAAGGAACAATTCTATTAGTATCGACTTGTCGAGGTGAAGAAATTGCTATAGCTCAAACGGCAGTAATAACGGGTGAAGCAGCAAAAGATGTTGCTGAATTACATGGAGCGTATTTCCCGTTAAAGCCAGTGTTGTCATTTGTCAACAAAAAAATTATGGATTATTTCGGTGTAAAGGAGGTTGATTAATAATAAAGGTAGCAGTTGTTATCAATGGTAAAGCAGGTAGTGGGAAAGATACATTCTGTAATTTGTGTGGTGATTATGCAAAAGTAAAAATTATATCAACAGTAGACAAAGTTAAAGAGGCATATGCATTACTTGGATGGGATGGTGAAAAGTCAGAAAAGCACAGAAAGGCATTGTCAGATATAAAAGACATATCGACAAAAGCATTGGATCACCCGTTTAATTACATAAAGCAGAATATAGATTATTTCTTTAGCCCAATTTCGGACGATGAAATACTCTTTATACATTCAAGAGAACCGGAAGAAATTAAAAGGCTTGTTGACTGTTTTGGATGTAAGACATTATTTATTCGCAATGACAGTGTACCAGATATTACATCTAATCATGCTGACGCAAATGTAGAGAAATATAAAAATTACGATTACATTATCAATAACAATGGCGACTTTAAACAGCTAGACGCACAGGCTAAAAACTTTGTTGAAAATCTTAGAAAAGAAGTACAGGAGTGAGACATTGAAAAGAATAGCAAAGTTCGAAAAAGTTAGTTTTGAGCAATTTAAAAATTCAATAAAAGGGGGATTTGATTCAAAATTTTCAGACGAAGAAATTAAAAAAATGTATGATGACATAAAGATTCCAGTACGAGCTACAACGGGGAGCGCAGGTTATGATTTTTATGCTCCATTTGATTTTAAATTAAAACCTGGGGAAGTTATAAAAATCCCAACAGGAATAAGAGCGCATATAGATGATGGATGGGTGTTAATCTGTTGTCCGAGATCAGGATTGGGGTTTAAATATATGTCGAGTCTCGCAAACACTATTGGTGTTATTGATAGTGATTACTATTATTCTGATAATGAGGGACATATATTCATTAAACTAGTTAATCGTAGCGTTGAAAACAAAACAATGACGATTAAAAAGGGCGAAGGAATTATACAAGGAATTTTCCTACCGTTTGGCATTACGGTAGACGATAATTCAAATGGAATACGTAATGGAGGATTTGGCAGTACAACGAGGTAATATGACAAAAGTAATACTTTATAGCACAGGCTGTCCTAAATGCAGAATACTGAAGATGATGTTAGACAATAACAATATAAAATACATTGAAAATAATAACAAAACAGAAATGATTGAAAAGGGGTTGTCAAGCGTTCCTGCTTTGGAAGTAGATGGAGAATTGTTTAATTATGAAGATGCAGTAAAAATAATTCGAGAAGGGAAGCTGATGGGAACAAATGAAATCAAGTAAGACAATTGTTGAAGATTATTTGTATAAATCGGATTGGAGAGTTAACGAAAATTCAAATTCGCCATATTGTTATGGTGGATTAAATAAATATATTAAAGCAGAAGTAAGCAAAGATTATTGGTTACATAATGTTTATCCTGAATATATTGTAAAAGCATATGTAGATGGACATATACATATTCACGATTTAGGGGGTTTAACTCTATATTGTTGCGGATTTTCATTAAGAGACATACTTTTAAAAGGCATAAGAGGAATTCCATCTATTCCAGTTTCGTCTCCGGCAAAACATTTTGATTCTTTGCTTAACCAAATAGCGAACTTAATTACAAATTATCAAAATGAAATAATGGGGGCAGTTGCACTAAATAGTTTTGACACTTTTCTTGCCCCTTTTATAAAAAATGACAAATTGGGCTATGATGAAGTAAAACAATCAATGCAAAATTTCTTGTTCAGTATTAATTCAAATAGCAGAGATGGTGCTGAACCCGCATTTTCTAATTTGACTTTTGATTTAACGCCGCCCGAAGATCTTATTGACGAATATGTAATTATTGGTGGAAAATTACAGAATTTTACATATAGATCATGTCAAAAAGAAATGGATCTTCTTAATAGAGTGTTCTTTGAATTAATGCTTCATGGCGATGCAAACGGGAAATTGTTTGCTTATCCTATACCAACATACAATATTCATTCTCGTTTTGATTGGGATAATCCAAATAACAAATTGCTGTGGGAATTAGCTGGTAAATATGGATCGCCTTATTTTGCTAATTTCATAAACAGTGACTTAAACATTAGGGATTGTAGGTCAATGTGCTGTCGTTTGAGATTAGATCTTACACAGTTGAGACATCGCAATGGTGGATTGTTCGGCGCTGCCGATGCTACTGGCTCAATTGGGGTTGTAACAATAAATCTTCCCCGCATTGGTTATGAAGCCAATAATAATAAAGAAAAACTATTTTCTTTACTTGATAAATATCTTGATATATCTAAAGATAGTCTTGAGATTAAGCGTGATTGGTTGCAAAAAAACATAATAGATAGACACTTAATTCCAGCCTATATGGAGTATGTTGGTACGATAGATAATCATTTCAGTACAATCGGTATTGTCGGTATGAATGAAATGTGCGAAAACTTTATGGGTAAAAATATTCTTGATCCAGAAGCAAAAGCGTTGTGCTTGGAAGTTGGAGAACATATTCGTCAAAAATTAATTCAGTATCAAGAAGAAACTGGGCATTTATATAATTACGAAGCAACACCGGCCGAATCAGCTTGTTATAGATTGGCATTAATTGATAAGAAAATATATCCTGATATTATTACTCAAGGCGAAGGAAAGAATGTTTATTATACGAACAGTTGTCATATTCCAGTTAAACTTGTTACGTCTATTGATGAAATGTTTGCTCATCAGGAAGCACTTCAGATGCAATTTACAGGTGGTACTGTAATTCATTGTTACCTTGAAGGAGCAATTTCGGGTGAACAAGCAAAAGAAATTATTAAAACAATGTGTCAGAAATACAGAGTGCCTTACATGAGTTTATCACCAATCTCTCGTTATTGTGATACACATGGTTATATTAAAGAAATTACAGATAAATGCCCTATCTGTAATAGTAAGTTAACATTATATCAGCGTATTACAGGATATTTAAGAGCTGTTGATAATTTTAATCCTGGTAAAAAATCAGAGTTCAAGGACAGGAATCAATTGCATGTTAGTTAAAGCAATTATAGATGAACGCTTTGACGATTATAAAAAACCATCAATGTTTATTGCTACTTGTTTTTGCAATTGGAAGTGTTGTATTGAGGGCAATTATGATTTGAGTGTTTGTCAAAATTATCAAACTTTATGTATGCCCAACATTGAGATAAGCAATCAAGAAATATTAGATAGATATAAAAGGAATTCTCTTACGTCTGCTATTGTTATCGGTGGTTTAGAACCTTTCTTTCAAATAAGCGAAATATACGATTTAATTTGTTTATTTAGGCAAAATGGTATAAAAGATGAGTTTGTCATTTATACAGGCTATTATCCGGATGAAGTGGCTAATATGATAGACAAACTTAAGAAAACAACGACAAACATAATAATAAAATTCGGAAGATATATAAAGGACAAGCCTTCAAAATACGATAAATTATTAGGTGTCACTTTGGCTTCAGATAATCAGTTTGCAATCAAGATATGTTAGGGGTGATTACAACGTATATATGCCTTGACTGTTACAATGTGTTTAGCAGACCAGAAAAATACATAGACAAATGCGGACTTGATACGCCACCGTTTTTAAAACGTACGGTTTGTCCGAAGTGTGGAGGTGAATGTTACACAAAAGCAATTGAGTGTGATATTTGTCATAAATACATTACTGGCGATTACATAAAAACAAAAGATGATACAAACATTTGCGAAAATTGTTATGAATATAAAAATTTAACTGAATAGGGGGATTGATATGTCAACTACCCCACCCTCTATAGGGTGGAGCTTGTAAAAGCTCAAGTTGACTACCCTAAGTCCTTCGAGGACTACGTTATATAGGTCATAACACCTGCGGGCGTTTCTCCTAACTCGTAGCTCTGTTGCTTAACTTTAAACAATCCTGTGGGGTAGGGATAGTGAGTTAAGTGTAAAAAGCCTATATAACTTTGGGGAAGGAGACATTACTCCAAAAGGAGGTATACTTTATGTTAGTATACGTTTTAAATAAGCATGGTAAGCCTGGGGATGGAACAGCCCTTTGAGCGTGGGTAAACTTGCTCCGATTTGAGTATTGACCACGAAGCCACCACCTCTATAGGTGGGGGTAGTTCACAACTATTGAGTAAAAGAAAAACATTATTATGGGAAAGGAGGAAAGGCGTTTCCTCCCCAACTTAAAGAAGTTGGGGTCTCCACGCCTTAATTTTGATGAAGATTAAATACATTAATGAACTCACTGGTGTTGGATATGATACACCTGAAGAGTGCCAGAAATCTGAGGAAGAGGCAAAAGAACAGCAATTAAAGAAAGAGATGTGGAAAAAGGAGCGTGACGAACGCAAACAGAAGATTGTTGATTTAATTAATCAGAGAAATGAAATAGAAAAACAGATAACAGAAAGTATCAGAGCATTTAACAAAGAATACGGATATTTTGAGTTTAAACCTTTTTACAGCATCGACACTATTTTTGACAATTTTCCAAATCTTGACTTCTTATTTGATAAAATAAGGTCAAGGATGATAAGATTTTAAATGGTAGACATTCCTAAAAATGAAACGTTAGAAGAAAGCTGGTATAAGGATGGTGTTCTTACGAATATAGTAACGTCTAAAAACAATAGAAATTCTTTTATGTTATATAAAGTCTTCAAGAATAAACTTGAAAAAATAGCAAAATCCAATACCCCATCTTTATTCATGGGGTATTGGAAAGGTGGTGAAAGAAAATAGAAGAGAATAAGAGTTTAATAACAATAAAACAGCTACCAGTTATCGAAGCACACCTGGATCAATTTAGCGCAAGTCTCAAAGAAAAGATAGAATTTGCAAACTCGTTAGTCTGCACCGAAGATTCTATATCAAAAGTTAAACAAATTAGAGCAGATATAACCAAATACTTTAACGAACTGGAAAAAATACGCAAAGCAGTAAAATGTAAAGTTCTTGAACCATATGAAGCATTTGAAAAAATATATAAAGAAAAAATAGAGATACCGTACAAAGAGTCTGACGAAAAGTTAAAATCAAAGATTGATGAGATTAATAATAAATTAAAAGAAGATATAAAGGCTGAAGTTGTTGAATACTTCAACGAGTGTCTTGCTTCTTATGGTATTGATTTTGTTACTTTCGATAGAGCGAACATTAAAATTCTATTATCGGAATCTATAAGCAGTTTGAAAAAACAAGCAAAGGCTTTTGTAGAAAAAATACATAATGATTTACAATTAATTGATACACAAGAACACAGAGATGAAATACTCGTTGAATACAAAGAAAGCCTTAATGTTTCTGATGCAATCTTAAAAGTTACAAACAGACATAAGGAACTTGAAAGAGTAAAACAAGATTCAGAGCAACGCAAACTCCAGCAAGAACGATTAAATGAGACCGAGAAAGCCGTTGACAATATTATTGCACCGCCGACAGAAATAAACAACGAAATTTTAACCGCAGTTTTTGAGGTTAAAGGTACAAAAGATCAATTGAAGCGTCTCGTATGCTTCATGAAGCAAAACAAGATAGAATATAGAGATATTTAATAGGTGATGCATAGGTTTGGAATACAAAATTTTATCAACGGGCAGTTGCGGTAACGCTACAGTTATAAATACTAATGTTCTTGTTGATTGTGGAGTTAGCTTTAAAATGCTAAAGCCGTATTATAAAAAGTTGTGGGTTGTATTACTAACTCATATCCATTCAGACCATTTCAATAGTAGGACTATAAGTTTATTAGCTAAAAACAGACCGGCTTTACGGTTTGGTTGCTGTGAATGGTTGGCAAAAGACTTGGTAAAGTGTGGAGTTAATAAAAAGAATATTGATGTTTATAAAACGGATTGCGAATATGACTATGGTATGTTTTCAGTAATTCCAGTCAAATTAACTCACAATGTACCTAACTGTGGATATAAAATTCACTTCAAAAACGAAAAGGTGTTTTACGCCACAGATACAAACACTCTTGATAATGTAGTTGCTGATGGATACGACTTGTATTTGGTTGAAGCAAATTATACTGACGACGAAATCCAAGAAAGAATCAAAAGAAAGATTGAAAACGGTGAATACTCATACGAATTAGATGTTTTGCAAAACCATCTCAGCAAAGCAAAATGTGATGAGTTTTTACAGCGCAGTATGAGTTGGAATAGTGAATATGTTTATATGCATCAACATAAAGAAATAGATATAACAAAAGGAGATAGTGATAATGGAAAACAATAACGAATACACATGCATACCAGCAGACATAAATACTACACAATTAGATCATGCTGATTTTTCAGATAATAATAGGATTGTTCTATCAAATAACGATTCTATTGAAATATATGGAACAGAAAAACAGCGTACAGAAATGTTTAGGGATTTGTCCTTGTATTTAGGCGAGATTAAAAACCCAGAAAACAAAGAAAATAATGCGTATTTATCCCAAAAGAATAAGGAAAACAAAATTGACAAAGATGTTTTATATGCTCCTCTTGACGAAGTTTTAAATACAACAAGACCTGTTCTATCTAAATATGGTTTTGGTTTAATTCAGATTCCTTATGCCAAAGAAAGAGTTGCTGGGGTAAGAACAATTTTAACACATAAATCGGGTGCTTTTATATCGTTCCCAATACTTGCAGTACCTACTGCACAAAATACTGCACAGCAGGTAATCGCCGCAATTACGTACTCAAGAAGAGGTGCTTTGAATCCCATACTTGCAACACATGGCGAAGTAGACGATGATGGAAACAGTCTTGAAAGCGATGAAAACACTAATAAACAATCAAAAATAAAGAATACATCTAAAACAGGTAAGACGGAAGATAAAAGAGATCTCAATTCGCAGTACATTCCAGAACAGAATGAAGTTATAAACTTTGCAAAAGAACTGATAAAAAATTACAATATAGACAAAGACACAATAAGTTCGATTTGCGATAAACACAATTGCAATCTAAAAAAGTGTACTGATAAAAAGACATTATCTGTTGTTTTAGAAGAATTAAAGAAATTAATTCCTTCTGAAAATAACAGAGTAAAATTAGAGGAGATTGATACATAATGGCTTATTTTAATAAAGTAATTGAGATTGGAAGAATAACGAGGGATTTAGAACTAAAGACTACAACCAATGGAACATCTGTTGTTTCATTCACAATAGCAGTAAACAGACCGTACAATAAGGAAAATGATCACCCTGAGGCAGATTTTTTGCCAGTTGTCGCTTGGCGACATACAGCCGAGTTTCTTTGTAAGTATTTTGGCAAGGGCGATCCTGTTCTTATTGAAGGAAGGCTTCAAAGCAAAAAATATAAAGATAAAGATAATAAAGATAGAACCGCTATTGAAATTGTAGCAGAAAATGTTTCTTTTGTTGAGAAAAAGAACAAAGATTCGTTTGATAGCGAGTCGGTTAGCGATATTAGTTATTCTTCTGGCGATTCTTCTTATGAGGATTTATCTGATGACGACGAACTCCCATTTTAATTAATATAAACAAATTTATTAGGGGCGATCCAATTCCTTATTTGGGATGGCTCGCCCCTAATATATAAAATATGTTTTTTATTGCTGTTGGATAAGACATTTGATGTTTTGCATCTCCACCAGCACAAGGGTCTAATATGTACGAATTACTATGGCTATTTAACTTTGAAGGTGGATTAAGTATCAAAACATATTTTGATAAATAGTAACCATGCGACAACTTTCAGGGTGGTTAGGAGGGATTAAATTGATACCTTTGCCGCAAAAAAAATATCAAATAATTTATGCAGACCCGCCTTGGGAATATAAACAAAGTGGAAGTGAAACAAATTTAAGAGGAATGGCTAAACAACATTATTCTACAATGTCAACAGAAGATATATGTAATTTGCCAGTAAGAGAAATTTGCACAGATAATGCTATATGTTTTATGTGGGCAACATTCCCGAATATAGGCGAGGCTTTAAAGGTTATGAAAGCATGGGGTTTTGATTATAAAACGGCAGCATTTGTATGGATAAAAAAGAATAAAAAATCATGGACAAATTTTTGGGGTATGGGTGCATATACAAGAGCAAATGCGGAAGTTTGTTTGTTAGGCATAAGCAAAAACACAAAAGCAAAACAAATGGTAAAAAGACATGATATACATCAAATAATTGAATCCCCTGTTGAACATCATTCTAAAAAACCTGATATTGTGAGAGATAAAATTGTTCAATTGCTCGGAGATTTACCAAGAATTGAATTGTTTGCAAGACAACAAGTGACAGGATGGGATTGCTGGGGTGATGAAATTCCAGAAATCAAGAAGTTAAAAGCAATATCATAATGACTTGAAACTCTGTTAAATCAACCATTATCGTGTATATGTTATGCTAAAAGCATAGTACATGATAAGGATTATACAATTGATATTCGAAATGATAGTTTGGCTGAAATAAAGGCAGATTATCATTATTGAAAGTTATATAGGTTATACATAGATAATAAGACAAAAAATATAAAATTATATCTTGACAAATATTTCATTTTGTGGTATTGTATAAGTGGAAACTAAGACAAAAATTAGAAAATAATGTTATGTTTACGCCCGCGAACAATTGATGAAGGGAAAGTGAAAATGCACCTACGAGCGAATCAAATCAAAAGATAGATGGGGAGGTGAATCAAAATAGATGAATACACAGCAAAGCATGGCGAGTGGAAATGGGATAAAAGCACAATACAATGTTCGGTGTGCGGCTTTGGAATGTTTCCCTATGGGTACTTCTTCATGGGTGGAGAATGTTTTTCGGCTAATGACAGCGAATATAAGCCGCCTTACTGCCCCAACTGCGGCGCAAAAATGAAAGAAGATACATAATGATACACTTTTTCATTTTAACGGTCGGATTTGTTCTCGGTTATATCTTCTGCGCTCTGCTCACACGATCCAGCTATGAAACATGCAGAATTAATACGCTTACTCGTGCGACTATCTCTTATAGTTAACCGCTCCGCTCTATACTGCCGGAGTGGGGCGGTATGTTTAAACAAACTATTTAATAGAAAGGATATACAAATTAAGATAGAAACACATTATGAAAAATTACCAATAAGAATACAATATTTATTATTTTGGATAGGTTCGAGAAGTAAGAAGGTAGTTTAGATTATGAATGATTTTACTGCAACAATTCTAATTCTTGCTTATGCTTTTTTATCAATATTTTTTATGATTAGAAAGGAAATGAAATGAAATACAAATGTAAATGTGGTAACGAAAAAGACTTTGTAGGAGTAATCAGAGGATCGCAAGTTGGGTTATACTGCAAAGCATGTGGTAAATGGATTAAGTGGTTAGACAAAGAAGAACAGAGGCTTTTTTATATTTACAATGACGAAATAATAGACTGCCATAAAAATTTTAAATGAAATAAAAGGTGACAATGACAAACAAAACAAAATATAAAATACAACTTGCTATATTTACATAAAACTTAGCCGAAAGCCACGACTTTAGTCGTTGGGGTGAAGGCCTGTGGCAGACGGTGTAGCTTAAAGCGATAGTCTGCCAGCCCAAGATGCTATATGCACTGTCTTGGGAGGGGTGATGGCACATCCTAATCTCTGG
>Ga0134098_1001281_pt1 | contig 21790 bp, 12 predicted proteins | sample 9_3taG_FD_94456 | JGI IMG/M metagenome (GOLD analysis project Ga0134098, IMG submission 94456) | Switchgrass degrading microbial communities from high solid loading bioreactors in New Hampshire, USA - 9_31_10_142_A3 metaG | ecosystem: Engineered > Bioreactor > Semi-continuous > Anaerobic >... | reverse complement strand
CTATAACCTGCTCACAGACCCTGAGCGCGAGCTGTTTGCCCGGTTAAGCGTCTTCCACGGCGACTTCTCTTTACAGACTGCCGAGAAAATCTGTCATGGAGAGGGAATACGCGAGGAGCAGATACTCGAGCTCCTTGCGGGACTGGTGGATAAATCCCTGGTCGAGCCGCTGCCCACACTTCCCGGGGCGCGCTTCCGGCTGCACGAGATCGCCCGCCAGTACGCACACCAGAAACTGGAAGAGAGCGGCCGGCCCGTCGACTGGCAGATCCGCCACCTCGATTATTATCTGCACTTCGCCGAACAGGCAGAATCGAATTTGCGCTCGGCAGCCCAGCTGGAATGGTTGAACCGCCTGGAACCGGAACAGGAGAACCTGCGCGCAGCACTCCGCTTTGTCCTGGATGGCGATAAGAGCGATAACGCCCGGCACCTGGATTCCGCTGCTCGCCTGGTCAGGGCTCTGTGGGTGTTCTGGTTCATCCGCGGGCAATTTCGTGAAGGACGATACTGGGCAGAGCGAGCGCTGGCTGCCCTGCAGCAGAGTTCCCCAGCCAGCGACGCCATCGGGAAGCTCCTGTATGTGGCTGCGTCTTTTTGTTATTTCCAGGGGGATCTATCTCAGGCACAGGTTCTCTCTGAGAAAAGTCTGAACGCCTGTAAAGCCGCCAGCGATACCTTCGGCGAGATCATATCCCTGCATCACCTTGGAATCATCGCGACTTCACAGGGATCACCAGACCAGGCAGCCGTACACCTGAAGCAGGGCCTCCAACTCGCCATCCAGATGGGGGATGCGTGGTTGACCGCCGTCATACACAGCGATCTGGGCTCACTGGCAGCTTTTACCGGTGACGACGAAGCAGCGCGGCAGCAGTTTCAGCGTTCGCTGGAAATCGAGCGGGAATGCGAAGACCGGTTTTCGATCATCTACAGCCTGACCAATCTGGCCAGAATTGCCCTCCAGCACGGGGATCTCAAGCAGGCTGCCATGCTCACCGAAGAGACGATCTCCCTGAGCAGGCTGATCGGTGAAAGGCGGGGGATTTCGTTTGCCCTCTTCCTGATGGGTCAGATCGCCCTGCAGGAGGGGAAGCCTGACCGCGCCGGTGAACTCCTTAAAGAAAGTTTACAAATCGTATGGAGAACGCGCGATCGAGACACCGTCCTGGAGTATCTGGTCGCTCTGGCAGATGTTGAAGTGCGGCAAAAAAGATATGAAATCGCTGCACGCTTGCTGGCTGCCTGTGAAGCAGCGGCAGCAAGCTTTCCCGCCGGCTACCGTTTACCAGACCAGGCCTTATATGAGCACCTGGTGGATAAATTACGGGCACAGCTCGACAGTGGGGCCTTTACAGCAGCATGGACCTTAGGAAGGCTCATGAGCCTGGAACAGGCGGTTAACTTTGCGCTGGTCAGGCACCCAGGCGAGCCTGACCAGTAATTACACCCTCTCCCACTCACTTCCTACAGCTGAATAGTACCTGGAACCCGTGGGAATTTGATTTTCCTGGCACTGGAAACGCGTGCGAAACGCTCTGGAAACGGTGGGTTTGCTAAACTGCGATCACCAACAGTCAACCAGTTAATCAAAAGGAGATCGTAAGCAAATGAACACCATCATCCAAACCGAAGCAATCCACCACCTGACCCTCACCGTCACAGACCTGAGGCGCGCCGTCGAATTCTATTCAGCCGTGCTGGGCTTTCAGAAGGCGATGGACCTGGGCCCCAGCCGGGTGCTGATGGCGAACGGCAAGACCATCCTCGCCCTGACAGAAGCACCCGACGCCGCCCAGGCCATCCCCAACGACCGTTTCAACGAGAACCGCGTTGGCCTGGATCACCTCAGCTTCAATGTGAGCAGCTACCACAAGCTCCAGGATGCCGTTCGCCTCTTCGACCGCTGCGGCGTGAGCCACGGCGAGATCAAGGATCTGGGTCCGGATCTGGGGGTTTACGTCCTGGCTTTCCGCGATCCGGACAACATCCAGCTCGAGCTCACAGCCCCTTATGGATAAACCACGTGACGGGCATACCGGTAACAGGCCAATCGTTATTTAGCTACAGGAGATAAACCATGTTTAAAACTACCCTTGCTCATTTTCTGGTGATCGCGCTGCTGGCCGTTTTTGGGCCGCCGGCGGCACCACAGCCGGCAGATGCGGCCTCAACCGGCAGCATGTAGCCCATCCGGCTGGAGTTCGACAAGCAGGCCGCTGCGGAAGGGGTGTGGAGCGGCACCGTCAGCGGCGACGTGGAGGGGACCCTGACGACCGAGCTGCTCTCACTCATCCCATCAGGGCCGGTCATGCAAGTCGAATTTGCCTGGATCGTCAGCGCCGGAGATCAATCCTTCACCGCGATCCTGAAAGGGACTTTGAACACACAGACAGGGCAGGTCGTCATGAACGGCAGGATCGTGGAGGGCTGGCTCACCGGAGCGCAGGTCCATGAAGAAGGCCAGCTGGTGGATCCGGCGACCAGCCGCTTCCAGGGCACGATCACGATTTTGACGGCTACAGCAGCATGAACCGGTCTGTGGAGTTCCAGATCATCATGAATGTGCGGGCAGCGGAGACACTGCGCTGTTCAAATCGCAAATTCATGACAGGTTTCAAAAACGGATATGGACAGCGGACCGGGTCTAGAGACCCGGTCCGCTGTCCATACGCTGGTTTCGTTCTTATTAAAGATTTTTCCCCTGCAGGGCAGCGCTCAGTGACTCAACGAGATCCTTTGCTTCGGTTGCTAATTGGGCGAACCGTCCGCGCAAAGATTCCCGACTGTGACCTGTTATTTGCTGGTAATACGGATCCTCGCTCTGTGGGATCAAACCAGGTTCATAAGCAAGGCGCAGTAGCGCAGTCCACGGGTATCCGTGACGCCTCAGGCTGGTAACGGCGGCTTCATTGAAAGCCGAAGAATATGTCTCAGCTTCCCTTGCTGTCCCCTGTTGGCCCAGCGCCAGCTCGACCAGAGCGGCTTTGACCAGCAGGCGCTGCGCTTTTATTTTTTCAGCCAGGACAAGTGCATTCCGTCGTTGTTGAATGATCTCTTCATGGCGCGCCTTCAATTGGCGAACATGCAGGCTGAAATCCTGTTCTGCCCTGGCAGCCAGCTCATCAGGAATAATGGCTTGCTCATCCCAGGCACGGCTCTCTAACCAGGCGCTGAGCTGCGCCATATCATGAACGGGTACAACGTCCGTTCCGTTTTCAGATGGTAAATACCAGGCGCACTGTTTCAGTGCATCTGTTCTCGCACTGAGCCGGACCACCTGACAGGTCAAATCCGGTTCAGGGGCAGGGACAGACTCCAGAAGCTCCGCCAGCAAGGGACTGCCGTAGGACAGGAAACGCACCGTATCGGGATGGGCGTCGTAACAGGCCGGCGAAAAGGTGACCGGTAAAACTTCTCCCTTCCAGGTGAGGAGGTAGGCATCTTGAATATCGGGATGCGGGCGGAACAACCCGGCGGTCAGGCTGGACTGTGTTAACAATCGCTGCAGGTCTTCCAGCGTAACCGGTGAGTCGCTGGCCGGGATACCGTCTTCAGTTTGAATATATTCATCCAGGTTCAGCGATTCCAGCTCCCGGTTCTGCAGCCGCTGTCTGAGTGCATCAATTTCCGCTGCCATTAACGCTTTCCGCTGGTCTGCGGGGAGCATGGCAAGCCTGCGCGTTGTTTCGCCCACTTCCGCCAGGATGGGCTGCAGATCGCCCACTACGTCTTCAAACCAGTTGATGCGGTCAGAAAGCCGCTGGTAGATAACGTCTTCGATGGTGTCCTGATAGAAGTAATTCGAAATCCAGACTTCCTCATATTTTTGCCCAATGCGATCGATGCGCCCGATGCGCTGCTCAACGCGCATCGGATTCCAGGGCATATCGTAATTGATCAGCACCCCGCAGGTCTGCAGGTTCAGGCCCTCGCTGGCCGAATCGGTGCACAGCAGGATGCGAATTTGATCCCCTTTAAATGCGTTCTTGACTTCTTCCTTGGTCGTTAGCACCCAGGCAATACCGTTCCAGACCTCACCGCCGCGACCGGAATAGCAGGCCACATCCGAGCCATAGACTTCGACCAACTGATCGCGCAGGTAATCCATTGTGTCTGTATACTGCGTGAACACCAGGGCTTTGGACCGCTCCCGAAACACCCGGTTTAGCTCGGACTTTAACCGCTCCAACTTAGAATCGGCCAGGCTCAACATCCGGAGTTCCTGGATGAAATCACGTACGTATGCCAGTTCCGCCGCAAAACGGCGCTGATCTTCCCCACTCAGGTACTCCTCGGCAACGTCCAGGCTCAATTCTTCCTGTTCCAGGTCGTCATCGTCGAAAGCGGTCTCCGGAGCGATCTCGCCAACCAGGAACTTCAGGCGACGCTCCAGACTGCAGCGTACTGCATAAAAACTGGAGGTCAGGCGGCGGCGGTAGACGGTCATAATGAACCCCAGTCCGCGCCGCTCCGCTTCGTATTTCTGGTAAAAGTGGCTGATGTACTCCTCGATCCGCTCGTATAGGGCGTATTCCTCGTCCGTCATCGGCACGCGCTCGATCCGCGGGCGGCGTACGGGGACGTTCTCTCGGAGAATACCCAGCTTCTGGTATTCACGGAGCAAAGCTCGGGTGTTGCGGTAGATAAACTGGCGCAAGGGGGTGTGCCGGCGGGCGAGTTCTTTGATATAAGGCTGTGCGACTTCGCCAAGCTGCTTGATAATTCCAGCGCGCCTGCCTCTCTGGGCGGGCAACTTTTTAATTTGCGCCCACTTCACCGGGCCCAGCTCAGCACGCGCCTGCTCGTCAAAATTTTCATCCCATTCACCGCCCGTCTCTAAGTAATCGTGGATCAGATCAAAAACATACTCCCAATCCACCTGGCTGAAGGGTTTACGCATCTCCTCGAAGAAGCCCAGGTAATAGTCCTCGTCAGCTCCCCATTTGCCTCCCATGCCTAACACTTTCAACAGATCCCATACCTCCAGGGGATGTACCTGCATGGGCGTGGCGGTCATCAACAAAAAGCTGCCTGCCTTCCCCAGACGATCCAGCTCGTTCAGCAGGCCGAGCAGCCGGTTCGGGCGGCGGATCTTCTCCTTGAAGTCTTTCCGGCGGGCATGGTGAGCTTCGTCCACAAGCACCAAATCCCAACCCTGGGCATGTAGGATTTGCTGGCGGCGATCGGCGCGTTTGGCCAGCTGGCTGCTTGCCAGGAAGACCGGGTAGGCATCCCAAGGATTGTTTTGGACACCCGAAATGGGCATAGGTTGGTCATGGACGTCCCAAAATTTACTACCGTCGTAGAGTGGGATGTCGAGATTAAACTTCTCGTATAGCTCTTCCTGCCACTGCTTCAGGACGGACCTGGGCGCCAGGATCAGGCAGCGCTGCACGCGCCCGGAAAGGATGAGCTGCCGGAGCACAAGCCCGGCCTCGATCGTCTTGCCCAGGCCCACCTCGTCGCAGAACATCGCTCGATGAGGAAAGTTCTGGATGACCTCCCTGGCTACTCGCGCCTGGTGCGGCCAGGGACTGATTGCGGCGGTTGCTGCACCCAGATTGTGTGCGTTGACCAGGTACGGAGCATCGCGCAAGAACTGGAACAGCAGCCGCTCCAGGATTTCAACCTGTTTGCTGCCGGAAGGCGTTTCTATAACTTCTGGTACTTCATCAAGCGCATCCCGCACAGGTGCACGGGCGGGCCGGTACTTCAGCAGCTTTGCTTTCACCACATCCGGGATATCCAAAGCGATCCAGTCCGGCTCTCGTCCTGCCCAAATGCGCTCGAAGTTGCTGACCACCTGGGCCAGGTAGGGTTTGGTTTCGCTCCAGGAAAAGTATACGGCGAAGTTTTCATAGTTCTTCGTCCAGGCGGTTTCGGACTCATTCACGCTGCCCATGAAAGCAAGCTGGTTTCCCTTGCTGTCCGTGAACACCCCGCTCTTGGCATGGAAATAATCCGCCGCCTGGCTGGCAGGGATGGGCAGACCGCGCTCATCGCGCGGCAGAACCACCCGAATTTCCAGCGTCCCTTCCGCCACCATCCAGGCCAGCACCTCCAGGCGCTGTCTCAGGAGTGCGTCGACCGGATCGGTAAAGCGTTCCAACAGGCGTTCCGTCACCCGGGTTTTCAAGTCGTATCCCTGCTGGATGGCCTCTACATCGGCATCGGAAAGATCCGCCCCAACCAGCAGCCGCATGCGCCCGCCGTTCGCGATCAGCCGGACGACGCCTTCCGCCGCTACTGCCAGGGCGGTAGAACTGAAAAAACCCGCGCTGCGGTCGTATCGGACACTGGCGGACAGAGCAGGGATGTAGAAGTTGTGGAGAGGCTGGTCGGCCGGCCCGTAGAAAATACGGAAGGGATGTTGGGGTAATAGTGTAGCCATTGTCTTACTTTCCACCTGCTACCTCCATAACCCATTTGCGATTGGCTCTGGATATTTTTCCTGTCCATGCTTTACCCGTGGCATCGACAACTCTAACCGCCACCAGATCGTTGATGAATCCATTAGCAGCCAAAACCGGGGCGGGAATCGGAAACTCGTATCCCTGACCATCTTCCAGCCTCACGGGTTCAATCGGGAGATCAGGTAAAACATGGACATGTTTACGCTTGTCAATCAAACTGTATGAATTGATAACAATCGGCCTAGTGCCAATATTCGCCAGACTGAGAGTCAGATAGAAATCAAAAGACTTACCAGTGTTAGGATCGAATAGCTGCAAGGTTGATGTCGTAACCTTCAACCTGGGTTGATTTCTCCTCAGCTCTGCAATCCCTAGAATGATAGATAAGCACAAACCGACAGGGCCGGTGACAGCTCCAATCACAGCTATGACAAGGTTGATTGTTTCAATTTCCATTATGGAGCTTAATTTACATCATCAGTCTCGTCAGCTTCTGTTGTTTCTTTCCACAGCTCCATCTGCACTCCTTCGGGCAGCTCCGGCTCTTCGTCTGCGGGGGTTTTGAGATCATCAAAGAAAGCCAAACGCATGTTTTCCAGGGTCTCTGCTTCAGGGCGGGCGAACTTGCCCTTAATACGCGCCCGTGGGATGGCGTTCAGCATGGCCTGCAGGCATGCTTTGAACGTGCCATCGTTCTTCAGGCCGGTGCGGATTAAGAAGGCGTTGCACGCGCCCGGCCCGTCCTCCTGGTACACCATCATGGCCGTGTGAACGGCATCCACCCAATGGGGGAAGACAGACAAATCTTCGTCCACCATATTCTTCTTGCGGCGCTGCGTTGGGGACTGTAGAGTTATGAAACCACCTTTCTTGGTCGCAAGCCGCTTATGCGCGATCAGCTCCCCGTCCAGGTCTATCCCCAGAGCGATGGCCAGTTTCCGGCCTTCATCGTAAGGGAACTCTCCGGCTTTAAAGGCGTCCCAGGCCATCAAATACCAGTCGGTGACCGGATCGAATTGCACTGCTTGGCCCAGGAGCAGACCCTGCTTGCGCAGCCGCACGACCTCCTCGCGGGCTAAATCGAGGGCGGTTTCGGGGCGCAGCGGGCGCGGCTGCCCGGTTTTCGGGTCGATCTCGCTCGTCAGCACCGGCCAGTGTTCAGAAAGGATGCTGAGGGTCGGGCCGAAGGTGCTGATGTACAGGTCCACCCCGCGGATGCCCTGCGCTGCAAATTCCTGCGCTTTTTGCCGCGCCGTCAGGCGGATGCTCTCCTTCAGGTCATCCCACCAGACGGGCTGGTTCTCGCGGCTGTCCCTTTTCCGGCAGGCCAGCAGGATGGTGGATTGGGCAGCGTTCTTTTTCGCCTGGTGCAGGCTGTGCTCGCTCTCGGTGTGCACCGGCCAGGAAGCCTTGATGATGAAGCCCGCTTCGATCAACGCCGAGGCCAGCGTATCCCAGGCTTCGACCCGCTTATGGGTGAACATCACCGTCAGCACGCCGTCGTCGTGCAGCACACGGTGCATCTCTTTGAAGGCGGCAGCCATCTTGCGCTCGTAATCCCTTTCCGCGAGCTCCTTCTTTTTCTTCCCCATCCCTTCGAAGCGGGCCGGATTGGCGACCGCCTCGTCGTCCTTGTTGGTCAGCTCATCGGTGAAGAACTCGGGGAAGAGATGCCCCACGCTGCGCTTGAGCCAGACGTAGAAGAAATCTGCCAGCTCGGCGTACTGCACGTTGTCGTAATAGGGCGGATCGACAGAGATGTTGTGGATGGTGTTATCCGCAATAGAGTCTAAGCTCAGTGCAGAACCCTGGGAGATATGGATACATTCTGGCGAAATTGAGCTTTCTGTGAATGATTGTTGAGATGGAGAAAGTAGATTCGATAACTCAGTATATGCAGTTTCAACTTGATTAATTGACCAAGGAAGTAAGTTAGCCGAAGCATCAAACTCTGCATAACTCCATACAAAAGCGAAATCATGCCGGTCAAAAATACTACGAATACCTCTGCTGGGATCGAACCGGCAATGACGGTTGTTATAAATAACGGCTTTATCTAATGCAAGCGCCAGGTATGTCAGGATTGCTTTATAACGATTTGACTCCGATGAGCTTCCCCTTATCTCATGAGCTACTTCATCCAATGTTTTCTGATAAGCAGCAAAAGAAAATAATTGGCGTGGTGAAAAACTATCCGTCCACTGATACTCACCATATCTTCTTGGTTCTGATGTTTTATTTCCCTCTGGTATTGGCTCGCTTGGTAGTAAATTTTTTGCGACCCAATCATGTTGTTTTTTCATCAAACATGTTTCTGTGCGCTTAGAAATGTCAATATCCTCATGGTTTGGCGGCCGAAATTCAAAACCACCTGCCACTTTCAAAACCATTCCGTATAGCATCTGTCCCATCCGCCCGGCCTGGGCTTCGGCTTTGATGTATTCCCCGTCGATCGTTTCCCCGGTCCAGGGCGAGCGGGCAACGCCCCGGCTGATCGTGCCAACGTCCGGGTTCGACGCGCGGGCGGCCGCACCGCGCACAATTTCAAAGCGCGGTGCGGACATGTGCGGCTCGGCAATGAGCTTCACCGCCACCGGCGGATCCTTGGAGAGCCACCAGTTGGGGCTGAGGGGGACAGGTTTTCCAGTCGTGGGGCAGGCCACAGTGCGTGCCCACAGGTATGCAAATATATTTTCGCCTGGCTGCTTCGGGAAATAAGGTTCGAGCTTTTCCTTGACGCGTTTCGCCCACAGATCGCCCCACCTGCGGATGTCATCCGCCAGAGACGGTCCAAAGCGGGCCGGATATTCGAGGGTGGCCTTGAGGATCACCGCCGCCACCGGGTTCAGGTCATTGGCAAAGGTGGTGAAGCCGTAGCGCAGCGCTTCGAAAGGAATCGAACCGCCGCCGGCCATGGGGTCGAGGACGCTGATCTCCTTGGTCCCCCAGGCGTATTCCAGCAGCTCTTGCATAGTTTGCAGGTCTTCGGCGCTTGGATTGACCGTGAAGGCCCGTGGCGCGCCGCCATAAGGATGGAAATTTAGTTGGATGCCTTTTCCTTTGGCCCATTCGACCAACTTCTTCCCTTGTGCTGGATCGCCGCGTATGCCGGCCAACTGAATAAACCAGCGGTGGTAGGACTCTTCATCCGGGAACTTACGCAGCAATTCCTTGGGCCATTGGGAAGACCAACGAGGTAATACGCTGGCCAGGACGGCGGCGCGGCTGGCGATCAGCGGCCGGCGCGCCCACCAGACGTGCAGGAAGTACAGCGGCGGCAGGGCGCTACTTGCCCCGCGTTCGCGCATGCTTTCCGCGCCAACTTCTTCAATGGGCAGCCAGGATTCGATCAAGAGAGAAGGTCGGGGTTTCGTCATTTTATCTTCCAATTATAGAGCTGTTAGAATGGTATTTCATCGAAAGGGTTGACCGGTTCATCGAATACGGGTTCGCTCTCATCCATTACACCAGCTTTCTCCTGGATATGAAATAACAGCTCCGAAAAAATCCGGGCATCCGGGGAGTTGATCCATTCCATGACCCAATCTGGCGCGGGTCTCTCTGAGAGCGTACGACTGAAGGTTAAGGCGCAACGATCTTTACCCTGCATGTCAATGGCTTCAAGCGCCTGTTCAGGCAGGTGGTCTTCCAGTTCTCCGAGTGGAAGCACAAAAATACCGGCGCTTTTCAGTCTATCCAATACGATTTCAATATCTTCCTGATTGGTCTCAAAAAGCATGCGATAATCGATTTGGTTTGCCACGCGGTCCTTCAGGCTGTCCCATAGCCGTTCGATTGTCTCGATACGTTCCGCAGGGAGCGATCGCCCCGAACAAATTTCCTGAATAGCCAGCTCAACATCCTGGTACAACTTCTGCCAGTCCCGCACTTCGGGGTCGAACAGATTATTTTTAATCTTACGACCCCTCGGCGTAACGCTCTCGCTCAGTGCCTGCCAGGTTTGTACAATCCGGGAAAGCGCATCCTGTGCATCCTTATCGAGGTGGTCGCTGAATTTCTCGACGCCATTTCGCAAGAAATCCAGGTCTGTCAGGACCGTCCAACCGATCCCAAAGTGATCCAGTAACTGTGTGTATGCCTTGAATTGTCCCTTCCCATTCACACGAGCCACTGAGAAATTGTGAACATCCAGCCAATTGGCCTCGCCTTTGCCTAAGAACAGGTCGGCAAGCGGAGGGAGAATATACTCTTCTCCGCCTTCCACCAGGATGACGTGATCGGCGAAGAACATTTCTGCATTCTTGGTCTCGATTATTTGTCTCTCCCTTGTCCCGGTATCCCCCGACTGCCTGGTTGAAGTGGCGGTGCAGCCTGGCTCTTTCCTCACCACACAAAGATTGGGGATTTCTACCGACCGCAAAAACTCGGGCGAGTGGGTGGATACAATCACCTGATGCATATACTCAGGATGATCGCCGTTCGTTACTCCCTCTCGGACAAATTCGTTCAGTTGGGCTTCGATTGCCCGCCGGGCCTGAGGGTGGAGATAAATTTCAGGCTCTTCAACCAGCAGAAGAGAGCTTCCCTTGTGAAATTCCTTGCAGTAATAAGAAAACAGTCCAAGGATTAAGGCGCTCTGAATCCCACTACCTTTTTCATAGTAAGGTGCGTCCACCCCATCGTCCACAAACACCGTAATTTGCTTATATCCATCGTCGGTTGTATTTGCTCCCGCCTGAAAGCTGATTCTATGATGGAAGACAGCCTGGGACAGTCTAGTCCTTAATTCAGTGGTCGCGTCTCGAAAGATATGCGCCAATATCTCTGTTTGGGAGGATTGCGCTTGGGTAATCCCCAGTTCTTGGGCATCGGTGCGACGGTTGTAGATTTCTCGGATCAGTTTGCCATACCAGTTATAAGGGTTAGGGCGTAGCTGGGCGGTAGGATCACGGAAGGCCGGGATGAAAGCGGTGGTGATCAGCGCGTCGCGCAGATCGCCAGAAAATGAGCAGTAATGCCACCAGTTTTCGGTCAAAAAAATCAGTCCAAAATCTCTTTCGTTCCGCCGGCTGCGTTTCGGTACAAGCAAGTAAATGTATATCTGATTAGCTTGTTCCAGCGCATATGTAATTTCCCCACAAGTCATCCAACGATACCTTTGATCTCTTATGGTTTGCAGCCAGCCTTCCAACTGATCAAGATCAAGCGGTTGCTCAGTGCTGTAGACTCGCTGGTTTCGGTTCAGGTCTTCGATCGCAAATCGATTGATCCCCTTGCCGGATAACTCCACGATGATGGACAGGTCCGAGACCTGTCCATTCGCATCCCGGTAAAAACAGCGATCATCGAAGTCCTGGTAAGTGGGCCACTTCTCGCCCAGCAGGTAGTCGATCGCCCGGATGATGTTGCTCTTCCCAGAATTGTTCTTCCCAACCAGAACATTCAGGCCGGGCCGGAATTGGATGGAAACGTCTTGCAAGCTGTGAAAGCCCCGAACTCTGAGCTGGCTGATATACATAAGATCGCCCTTCCGTGAATTACATGATGAAGCCTTTCCAGGTCTCGAAAAAACGTAAGTCCAATTGAACCGTTTACTCATCACTGAGCAGCATCCGCAGCGCCCTCTGCGCCCACACCGCCGTAAGGATGATAATTGAGCTGAATTTCTTTGGCTCTGGCCCAGGCGATTTTTTAATGCCTCGAACCGGGTCACTTCGGATACCGATAATATGAAGAGACCAAACGAAATTTAGAATGGAATTACATCTTCTGGTGCTGGTCTTGTCTTCTGTTGAAATTCATCGATCTTTGCTTCGATATCCAGGTTATTTGCCTTCGCGACCTTAAATCCGCAGCCATTCAACCGGCCTTGTGCATCCCGGTAGAACAAGGGGATCAAGAGGTCAAATATTCCTTGGATTTTTTGTATCTTCGTGCCTTTAATCGCCCATGCCAGGAAATCCCGGCAGCAGCCTACTACCAGGTCAGCGAGTTGCAGCGGGCCAGAGTGGAGGGTAGAGCCATGCACAAGGCTTTCAGCAAAATGATATTGCCTTAAAGGTCCAGAGAAGTAATCCTGCCGGCTTTCCAGCCCACGGCCAAAGTGATAACCGCCATAGTAAAGATTGAAAAGGCTCTTATCGATCCCTCGTTGCGGCCAATCTACGACCAGCGTCGTGCCTGTGACCTCCCCACCCTGTTCTCGTAGCCCTTGAGCCATCAGTCCCACCCGCTGGAGTAAATTTTCGAAAGCCCAGGCATAGTAATCGCTGTGGGTCGCCGGATTGCGAGATATGTCATATCGCCCGGAGATCAGCACTTTTGCATCGAACTCTTCCAGGAGAGCCAGCAAGTCTTGCCGTAAATCATCGGATATCTTCCGCAAATATACTGCCAGGTCAGGATTGAGCATGTAATCCGGGCTGTAAAATTCCTGTAGGCCCTTATCCTTCATGTTCCACTTTACCGGCGCGTACCAGGGGAGTCCATACGCTACTTTTACTTCTGCAATCCGCCTCTGTAGGTCAACCAAATATGCTTGCCTGACAAAAAAACCACCGAAGATGAAGATATCAGGGGTGGGGTCATCCCCATCCACGACGATCTCAGTGTCATCTAGAAAGCCGGTCAGCATAGTGAAAGTCCTTGCGCCTCAGCAGGCATCATCCGCAAATTCTCTGGTTGATCTCAGCAATCAGCGCCGTTTCGCGTGCTTTGAGAAAGGCGTCAAAATCGTTTCCATACATGGCAGCCAGCGCATCAGACTCGATGTAGTGGCTAGAGAGAATAGCCGCCTCTCGATCGCCGGGTATGATTTCATCAAGATACTTTGCCGGGCAGCTCTTACTGATTAGTTTGTTCGTCTGGGCTGAGATCAGAGTGCGGTTCACCACACAGTTGACTCGATCGGGAGATATTTTCTTTCCTTCTGGGGTGCGGAAGTTCGCCAGACAGGCTATCGGGAAGATGTGGTGGTCTTCAAGGGTATGGAACTGGATCGCGTCATCTGCCCGAAAATCCTTTGCGCCCCGCAGCGCTACCAGGCACATAACACCGCGATAAACGGAATTTAGACGGCTCACATTCAGTAGTGAGAATGCCCGGTTCTCCACGATGTTGACTCGCGCGTCCTGGACTGCTTCTGGCTTAAAAGCAGAATCACTGCTGGCTTTTATGAAATCCTGGTAGTCACGGTACATCGTACTTTCTACTGAACCTGCGTACCGCTCGCGAAACACAGAAGACCAGTACCAGCGTTGGATCAGCTTATAAGCCCGGTGGTCGAGCTTTTTCTTTTCAATATAATGCAGCATCGCAGCCAGGGTTGAGACCATGGTCGTATACGGAAGCCATTTCTTTTCAAATGCGCCGAAGCCATCCGTTCCGATCGAGGTCATCCGCGCCAGCGCCTTTTCGATAAAACGGGTGGCAGTTTCCCAATCAGTTTTAAAGTTCACCGGCGACAGATTGATCAAGGTTTTACTTTTAACATCCAACCCGCGGATCAAAGCCAGCGCTCGCAGCACATATACCCCAAAGTCTTCCGATGAGCCATCTGTATAAAGGTACAACAGCTCATATTTATTGACTGCTTCTCCCCATAAAGCGTGCAGGTCAATTCCATCCTTATACAGGCGCGCGGTCAGCAGGTCATATACGGACAGCCTCACGCCTTTAGAATTCATTTTCTCAAAGATCGCACAAACTTCCGCCAGCGATTCCGGATTATCCGGATTAAACTTCGGAATGGTGATGGTTGGAACCTGATAACCGCGGATGCGATCCATCACTTCAATCCATGCCTGTTTGTCTATTTTGAAGTACTGGTGGAAGTAATACTCTCTGTCCCTTTCCACCAACCACTGCTCGTAATTATTCAGCCAATCGTTCCAGTTCTCAATCTCCGTGAATGGGACAACAAGAGTTTCAAACTGCCTGGTTCGCTCGAGCATGTCTCCTACCTGGTCAGACCGCTCGCTGATCACCGCGTTTTCGAAATTCTTTGCTGTGACCTGGCGCAAATCGAGGAAAAACCGGTAAGGATACTTTGTAAAGCGTAGAGGTATATTGGGGGCAGCAAACACATAATTGAGCGAAGTCAACCGCTGCTGGCCATCCAGGATCATCTGCTCTGGCATCAGCAGATTAGAAGGCTTTATACCTTCAAGCACCCGAACAGCGAAAGGCACATTGTCGCTGTCCGTCCTTAGTAATAGAAACGAGCCAATAAAGTGCCCTTCGAGGATCGACACCAGCAGCGCTGTGATATCGTCCCGGCTCCACACAAAATTGCGCTGAAACTGGGGCAGGACAAGCTTACCCTGGCGGGCATCGTTGATCAGATCGAGAAGTTTTTGATTATCCAGTGATGTTTTCATCTGTAACCTTACTCGTCGCTCAATAAAATCCGCAGTGCCTTCTGTGCCCGGGCTGCCTGGGGAGCACTGTTCCCTTCCGGCGCAGCGCACTTGCTGAACCAGTAATATAACTCCTCGCTGGTCATGGCACGGATGCCCATCGAAATCGCTTCAACGCGCTCCATTTTATTGATTGGTCGTACAGCCAGGAACAACAGGCCCAAGCGTACACCGGTTTCTTCGGGCAGCAAGAAAGGATCGACCCGGGCAGAAGATAATTCTGTGGCCTGGTAGCGGCTCTGCCGCAGCGCATCGAGTATCTGATCCGCCACTGCCCTGAGCAGACTGCCGCTGATCTCCGCGATCATGCGCATCCTGACCGGTGCGGAGGTCGTCAATCTCTGCTGGGCGGGCGGGGGTTCGACGACCCGCTGGTACAACGCTAACCGGTAGGCCGGCTGCGCGGGGGTCTTCGCCTGCTCGGGGATCACCCGCAGTTCGAACATCTGGCGAGCATCCCATTCCTCAAACGGCAGGTGATGGATTGGGGAGGGTAATCCGCCATCGTCTCTATCGCGCCCATCATCGAGCAGCTCATCAGGAACATTAAACAACCCCATGCGCCCGTGAAAGGGCACCGGATGGGGCAGCTCACGCGGGTTAGACAATTTCCAGCCATAAAGCGGCTTGCCATCCGCCGGAGGGGCATAGAAGCCCTGGGCAAGATGTTCTGCCTGGCGGGCGGTATAAGTTTCTGTGTCCAGCCGGATAATATCCACCAGCTCCACAACTCCGATCAATGCGCCGGTGGTTAAGGTTTCAGGCTGCATGCCATACGAACGGCATGCAGCTTCGTTAACGGTCAGCGAGGCGTGAATTGCCAGGGGGCCGCGGTAGCTGACCGTCCAGTTGCGCAGTTCCAGGGTTTTCTTACCCTGTATAACCAGATCAGCCCAGGGTTGGCGCAGACTCAATGCTTTCACCGCACAGTCTCCTGCTCCGCTGCGGGTGTGGCTGCCTCAGCAGGGACGGCCTCGACCTGGATCTTGCCCACTTCCAGGGCAGCCAGAATGTCGCGGATGTTCAGAAAATCCTGCTCGTCCACCTCGAGACCGCCATCGAAATCCATTCCAACGCGAAGCGTAATTTTCAGCTCGCTCGCTTCTTGGGCAAAGGCTTCGGTGATCGATTTAAACCTTTTGTACCGCTCCCAGCCCCCCCTGAATTTCAGAGTAAATGACTCGGCCTCCGGTCCCTGGCCAAAAGACAGAATCAGGGATTGGTAAATGTTGAAGCGGGCCTTCCCAAATTGAGGGATGGCCAACCCCAGCGACCGCATGTCAGATGCAGCCTGTTTATTCACGCCTTCGATGCAGATGAACAGCCGGCTGAGACGTTGAATTTCATGCTCCTGACATTGGTCCAGGATCTGCTGAAAAGCCTGTAAGACCGCTCCCTGGCCAGTCAGCTTGACCGGCTTTCGGGGAATGTCTTCAATACCACAGATGCACTGATCGACGGGTCTCCCGCAGACCGGGCATTTTTCTTCAATTGGGGGAATATCGTCGCCTCCAGGCGGTGGGGACCACTTTCCTTTTATGGGCAGATTCAACCGTCTGGCCTCCTCCGGCAAATACAGAACTGCGTCGTCGGAAATTTGCCAGGCGGCAGGCGGAGAGTCTTGATCGTAAGCGAACTCCTCGTTCACGTCGTAGTAGACCCAGGTGCCGGTCTTGACCCCATTTTGAATGGTCTTCCTGAGCTGCCCAATGTCCAGCAGTATACGCAGTCCAATTTTCCGGGCAAAGGCTTTTCTCAGATCCTCTGTGGTCATGCTCACCTGGTGCTGCTCCCAGGCTTTGGCCTTGACATATATCGCTGAGAGTGGATCATCGTCAGCGGTCAGGACTTTGTTGAGCTGGCGCAGGACACGCAGGATCACGTTGGCCTGGTCTTTATCCACTTCACCCTGATCCTGAGCCGGCAGGGTCTCGCGGCGCAAGTAAGCATGGTTCTTCGGCGCATCCGGAGAAGGATAGAAAAGGTACTTATAGGTGCGTGTAATGGCTACCCTCACATCCAGTTCGGCCGCTTCCTGTACTTTCTTGAGTTCGTCCCGCTGCTCTTTTGTGAACTCAGCCATGCGGTCTGCGTCGCCGACGATGCGCCCGACTGCCAGGTAGCGGCGTGCCACCTGCACCATGTTGTCAACCTGATCGGCATCGGCGACCAGAAACAAAACGTTATTTTGATATTTGCGGAAGGACTCCGCCACCCCGCTGTACTCGTAGATTTTCCTCACCAGATCGGGCGGTGCGACCTCAGCTGCGCCGACTTTAGCGGCGTCGAAGTGGATGACGGCGAGTTTGGGCAGGTCTGCGTCGTCGTCCACATCTGCCGCTTCCAGAGGGAAGAATTCCGGATCAAAATACCCTTTCTTCCAGATCTGTCTGATACGACGCTCGATCTCCTGCTTGGCTTTGCTCGGGCCAACATGGGCAGTCTCATCTTCGATAAGCTTGTTGAGGGATGGCTCGGTTTTAAACCGGTAGCGATGCCCGTCATACTCCAGGAACCAGGCTGTTTTGTATAAATTTTCGAGCGCTTTCTGCACAACCCCTGGATCGTCGCCCCCGCCTGTTCTATCCGGCGTCAGGACGGCCAGCATCAGGTCAGAGGGATCAACCCCGCTGGCGATCCCTTGAGTCAGACTGTGGATGAGGATGGTCGTAGCCAGGCGGCCAGCATAAGGTGGTTTCCCAGAGGCAAGAAATGTTTGATCCACCTCCTGGGCGTGGGCCTGCGTTCCCGGCAGGACAGAGGTGATATCTGCTTCAATGACCTGCTTGAACTTGGGCCTATCCAGCCGCGAGGTGAGGTCATAGGCGATCTGCGGTTCGGACAGGTCAATATGATGCAGGTGAACCAGCCAGGTATTCTCCGGCTTTTGTTCCCACAACCGGCGGACAGTCCACGCCAGAAGGCGCAGCGCGCCACGTGTCTGGTTGAAATTTGGGATTGTGGCGGTCTTGTGGTTCAGTGTGGTGAGCAGCTCGGGATGGAAGGGATAGGATGATAAGAATTCTTTTTGATACTCCGCCCGTGTACAGCGCTGGGGCAGATCGGCGTTTTTCTCAAAGAGCTGGGTGTAGTAATTCGAATATGCTTCGAATACCGGCCTGGCCGACTGGCGATCGATACTCCGAAACAGCCGGTGCGTGACAATCGCCGGAATTTCTGTCTCAACGGTAGGAGTCAGAACCCGCTCCTGACGAGCCGAGATTTTAAGTGCCTCCGCCAGGTTCTGGCGCAGGAAAGCGGTTTCATCACTGAATGCGTCTGCATCGGATGCCAGTGTGAGGACCACCACGCAGCGCTCTTTGCTGGCGGCGAACTCCAACAGCGACATCAGGAAGGCGACCGTCTGTTCTGCCAGATTGGAGGCCTTTGTCTCGGTCATCACCGCCTTCGCCACGCGCAGGTGACGGGAAATCTCGTCGAGCATGATGAGCGTCGGGTGGTCCCCAATCAGCGTCTCCAGCCAGCCTGTACCCGGAGCAACCTTTTTTTGATCGCTGGATTTGACCAGATCATAACCTGTGGTGCCTCCGAGGCGATACGCCAGCTCACCCCACAAGGTAAATGTTCTAAGCCCATCTTCCCTATGCTCAATACCCAATTCGGGGTCCTGTTCGAATCCAACCACGCCGGCAGTTTTTACCTGCCCGGGTTGAGGGAGGGGGATATCCGGTGATAATAAAGGCCGGATCAGGCTTTCGGGGACACGGCCGCTGGCGGCATGATAGAGCGCAATCAGGTTATGGGTTTTTCCACCGCCGAAAGCTGTTTCCAGGCGGATAACCGCATTTTTACCAGCTGCTTTGCCCAGCAGACGCCCGAGGGCATCGTTCAAAAGGCTTTTCAAACCGGCAGTAGGGTAAGTGTTCTCGTAGAAAACGCGCGGATCGCCGTAAACAGGGTCGGCCTTGTTCTCGATAACATCTTTCAAACGCGCGGCGAAGATATCTTCTTGCAATTCCCCTCTCAGGACTTCGTCGCGGGGTGTGCACAGCTCGAAGATCGAACGCATGAGTCCTCCAACAGGCATGATTGAAAATAAAGGGAGACCAGCTACCGCGTCACACTAATCTCTTCCAGGAGAATAGTATAAGACAAACAATAAACGGCCTTATTGTCTGACAATTTCTTAAGGGTTTATCAATGCTTTTAACGCCGGAACAATATTATTGTTACACAAAGACGAGGGGCAACAAGCGCTGGTCAACCTGCTGCAAGTGTTCCGTAATGGGGTCACCTAAGTATAAACAAATAATGGCGGAATGCAAGCAAACGGCTAACTATTTCTTAGTTGATGCCATGAAAACAAAAACAGGAGTGAAGACTGGTTCACTCCTGTTTATTCAGGTTAGAAACGCTCTTCACGCCGCTTCGGCCTGGCGCTCCAGCACGGGGCGGAACTTGTAGCCGTAGACCAGCAGGCCGCGCTCGTCGCCGTCCTGGCGCAGGCGGCGGGTGACCATCTCTACAGGGGTGCCGATTTCGATCTGGCGCCCGTCCAGGTCGGTGAGCTGGGCGGTCACCAGGGGGCCTTCTTCGAGTTTGATCAGCGCCACGGTGTAGGGCGCGCAGTCTTCAAAACCGGCGGGCGGTTCGTACACGGTGGTATAGGAGTACACCTCGCCGCGCCCGCTGAAAGAGAACAGGGTTTTGGCTTCCTGCCCACAGGCCGGGCAGACGTCACGGGGCGGGAAGATCTTGGCCTCACAGTGGGGGCATACTTCTCCGACCAGACCGTAGCGCTGTTTGCGTAATCGCCAGTGGCGGGGGATTTCCATACGATGTCTCTCCTTTGTTCGCTGCTCAAAAATTACAGATAAGATTTCTTCACACGGTTTTTCCGGTTTTTTACGGCATTACCAGCCTTACCTGATACCAGTGTAGGCACAAAAAGCTATCAGGAACTATCAAATTGCGTTTATTTCGAGCACATGGGTGACCACGGTCGAGGCCGGGCCGGCGAAACACTGGATCAGGGCCCGCCGGGCATGGGGAAGCTGGTTGGCGCCGGCCTGCTGGCGGAGCTGCAGCACAGCTTCCACCGCCTGGTAGACGCCGGTCGCCCCGCCGGGGCTGCCGCGCGCTTTCAGCCCGCCCATCGTGCTGACCGGGATCAGCCCGTCACGCCCGATGCCTTCCGGCTGGGCCAGCTTCCAACCCAGACCGCGCTCGGCGAAGCCGGCGGCTTCCAGGCTCAATACCCCGTAGATCGAAAACGAATCATTCAGTTCAAACAGGTCCACCTGACCGGCGGTGATGCCCGCCTGTTTGCAGGCGCGCTCCACCGAAATGCGCACAGCCTCCAGGTCCAGCGGATCCGGCCGGTCGTGCAGGGCCAGGGTATCGGTCACCAGGCTGGATCCGGCGATGCGCACCAGCGGCATCCCGGGCGGCAGCAGCTCCGGACGGGTGAGCACCAGGGCGGCGGCTCCATCGGCGCTGGGGGCCACGTCGAACTGGTTGAGCGGCTCACTGACCTTGCCCGCCCGGCAGTAGGCCTCCAGGGAGACCGCCTTGCGGAACATGGCGTTCGGGTTGCCGGCACCGTTAGCGTGAGCCACCAGGGGAAAGCCCGCAAAAGCCTGGCGCTCCACCTGATATTCGTGCATGTAGCGGCGCATCAGCAGGGCGGCCTGTGCGGCCGGAGTCAGCCCCTGCTCGGCTTCATAATCGCTGTCGAAGGTGGACGCCAGGGCGGTTTCCACCTGCGGGCCGATCTGGTCGGTGAATTTCTCCACGCCCACCACCAGGGCCACGTCCACCTGCCCGGAGGCAATGGCCATATAGGCGGCGCGCAGCGCCGCCCCACCAGAAGCCCCGCCCGCTTCGAGCGTGGCGGCTTCAATGCCGGTCAGGCCGGCGAAATCGGCGATCAGCGCGCCCAGATGCGCCTGGCGAGAAAGCTGCGGGGCGAGCATGTTGCCGACAAACAGCGCCTGCGGCTGCAGGCGGCCGGCATCGTTCAAGGCCGCATCCACGGCCATATAAGCCAGCTCGCGCAGCGAAATATTCCAGTGCTCCCCTACGGGTGTCTGTCCAATACCGGCAATGACAACTTCAGTCACAGGTCCTCCACAATGTGATCAGGATATCCCGTCGAGGGTCTATTTCATCACCAGCTTGCCGCGCAGGCGGGTGTAGGTGGCGTAATCGATCTCAGTGCGGCGGTTGATATAGTCGGCCGTGCGCGGGGCGAGGTCGCGGCGCTCTTCGATCGCCTCCGTCACCGTGATGGCGAAGGCATCCGAACCGGCCCCCGAGCCAAAGGAGACCATGAGGATCTTATCGCCGGGCTGGGCGACATCCAGCGTGGCGGTCAGCCCGATGATGGCCGCGCCGGCGTAGGTATTGCCGATCACCGGCACCAGCAGGCCGGGAGCGATCTGTTCTTTGCTGAAACCCAGCTCGGCGGCCACGCGCTGCGGGAATTTGGCGTTCGGCTGGTGAAAGACGGCGTAGCGATAGTCCGCCGGGGTGGTGCCGGTGGCGTCCAGCAGCGCCTGAGCTGCGCTGGTGATATGCCGGAAGTAAGCCGGCTCGCCGGTGAAGCGCTGCCCGTGTTCGGGGTACTTCTGGTAGGCGCGCCGCCAGAAGTCGGGGGTGTCGGTTACAAAGGAGTAGGTCGCTTCGATCACCGCCAGCGATTCCTCCGCCGGCCCGAGCAGGTATGCGCCGCCGCCGGCCCCGGCGGTGTATTCCAGCGCATCGCCGGGTCTGCCCTGGGCGGTGTCCATGCCGATGGCCATAGCATAGCGCGCCATGCCCGAGCCCACAAAACCGATGGCAGCGACCATGGCCTCGGTGCCCGCCTTGCAGGCGAACTCCCAGTCGGCAGCCTGCACGTGGGGCACTGCCCCGATCGATTCGGCCACAATGGTCGAGGTCGGCTTCACGGCGTAAGGGTGCGATTCAGAGCCCACCCACACGGCACGGATCTCTTCGGGATTGATCTGCGCCCGTTTGAGCGCATTGCGGGCT
>Ga0134098_1001278_pt1 | contig 21865 bp, 18 predicted proteins | sample 9_3taG_FD_94456 | JGI IMG/M metagenome (GOLD analysis project Ga0134098, IMG submission 94456) | Switchgrass degrading microbial communities from high solid loading bioreactors in New Hampshire, USA - 9_31_10_142_A3 metaG | ecosystem: Engineered > Bioreactor > Semi-continuous > Anaerobic >... | reverse complement strand
CTGAAACTGGCAGCGGCTTCTACGGCGGCCTCTGCAGCGTCCGTTTTCGACCCTTCGATCCAGTCGTGGATACTGAAACTCGATTACGCAGATTTCGCAGGCGCCAGCCGCCTGGTTTTCGACCCTTCGATCCAGTCGTGGATACTGAAACTCGGTCCACGCGGCGACCAGTTGGTCGCCGGCGCGCTCAGTTTTCGACCCTTCGATCCAGTCGTGGATACTGAAACAGGTCCAGGTCCAAGCTCAACGCCATGGCAATTCCGAGTTTTCGACCCTTCGATCCAGTCGTGGATACTGAAACGTGCGCAGCGGCGTTTTAGGCTCGCTCAGACGCAGGTTTTCGACCCTTCGATCCAGTCGTGGATACTGAAACCTGAACAAACTGCCAAATGTCTTTGTCATCGAAAATGTTTTCGACCCTTCGATCCAGTCGTGGATACTGAAACAGTCAAGAGCACGCCCGATTTCCGGGGCCAAAACCGTTTTCGACCCTTCGATCCAGTCGTGGATACTGAAACTCCTTATTCGTTCGCTTGCTGTCTCAACTCTCCTAAGTTTTCGACCCTTCGATCCAGTCGTGGATACTGAAACTAAGCCGCGTCAACTGTGTAGGGCCATTGAAGATTGTTTTCGACCCTTCGATCCAGTCGTGGATACTGAAACAGATAACGGGCCGACCGGCTTTCATGTCTTCGATAAGTTTTCGACCCTTCGATCCAGTCGTGGATACTGAAACGGATAATCCGTATGGCGGTTCTAAAGTCGGTATCTAGTTTTCGACCCTTCGATCCAGTCGTGGATACTGAAACTCCACGATCTTGGTGAAGTACCCGCTCTGGCGGATGTTTTCGACCCTTCGATCCAGTCGTGGATACTGAAACCACAAACTCCACGATCCAGCCACGTGCGTTCCTGTCGTTTTCGACCCTTCGATCCAGTCGTGGATACTGAAACAGCGCGCCGACAATAACGGCCTTGCCGACATTCTGTGGGTTTTCGACCCTTCGATCCAGTCGTGGATACTGAAACAGGTGATACGCTGTCACCTGGTCGTACGTCAATCCTGTTTTCGACCCTTCGATCCAGTCGTGGATACTGAAACGGACGGAACTCGGGATGGCGCAGAACGCCGCCACGGTTTTCGACCCTTCGATCCAGTCGTGGATACTGAAACTTTTCCAGCGGCGCCGGGGAATGAGCTGTAACCGGGTTTTCGACCCTTCGATCCAGTCGTGGATACTGAAACTATATTGCCGCCATTCGTCAGGCAGGAATTCGTGTGTTTTCGACCCTTCGATCCAGTCGTGGATACTGAAACCTGATTCTGGTGAGCGGGGCGCTCGCCGATTTCGATGTTTTCGACCCTTCGATCCAGTCGTGGATACTGAAACGACCATAAAAGTCAAGAATGGCGAATCTGGAATTCTCGTTTTCGACCCTTCGATCCAGTCGTGGATACTGAAACATTCCTGCAAGATGGGAGACGACATCAAGTGGGTCGGTTTTCGACCCTTCGATCCAGTCGTGGATACTGAAACACAATTTTGCTGCATATCGCTTTTCCCGGGGGTTGTCGTTTTCGACCCTTCGATCCAGTCGTGGATACTGAAACTTCGATTCGTAACCCCACTCATGCATGAGGTCAACGTTTTCGACCCTTCGATCCAGTCGTGGATACTGAATCGTTGGGTCGTTGGTGTCCGGGAACGATCATCATGAGATTTCCCCCTCGATCCCGATATATTCACCAGATAGTTCCAACCCTCAATCCGGACGCGCGCCGGGGCTGCCTCGCGCAGTGCAGGCAGCCCCGGTCACCTTTCAGCCCCTCGCCGGCCGGATGTTCTGGTTCACCCGAAAAAGATTACGCGGGTCGTAGCGGGCTTTGATCTCCGCCAGACGGGGATAATTATCACGGTATGCGGCCTGGACCCGCTCCTGGCCCTCGTCCATGATCATATTGACATATCCCCCGCCGGCCGAATAGGGGTGCAGGGCGTTCCAGTACTCCTTCGACCAGCGGATCATGCGTTCGCTGCTGGCCGGGTCGGGGTCCACGCCGACGATCACCTGGGCGAAATTGGCTTCGCGGAAGCTCCACGCGGTGTCGTTCTTCCCCACCCGGTGGGCGGCGCCGTTGACCGGGTACAGGTGCATGGTCGAGTGGGCGGTCGGCAGGCTGGCGCTGTGGTGGATGTGCAGGTCGATGACCTCGTCGCTCAGACCGGTGAAGAAGTCGGCGTTCCAGTACCACTGCAGGCCCGGCGGGTACAGGTCATCGAACATGCTCTGCAGGGCCGGCAGCGGTACCGGCCCGGCGAAATCCATGGCCGCCGGGGCGATCTGGCGGATGGGCTCAAAGAACGCGCCGGCCCGCTCCAGATCGCCGGTGTAGCACCAGGTGATCACGGCCATCTTTTTCAGGTGGTGCTCTGCCGGGAACATCTCTACGGGCGGGACGGTGTGGAAACCGAACCAGCCGTTAATCTCTTCCGGCCCGGTCAGAATCAGGTCCCGCCAGGCGCGCATAACCTGTGCGGCGTGTTCCATCTCCCAGAACATAGGCCCGCCGTACACCGTGCTCACCGGGCAGCCCCGGAACAGGAAAGCCGTCACCACACCGAAATTCCCACCGCCGCCGCGCACCGCCCAGAACAGGTCGGCATGTTCGCTTTCGCTGGCAGTGACCAGGCTCCCGTCGGCCAGCACCATCTCCACCGCCAGCAGGTTGTCAATCGTCAGGCCGTAGCGCCGGGTGAGGTACCCGATCCCGCCGCCCAGAGTCAGGCCGCCCACGCCGGTGGTGGAGATGAACCCGGTTGGCACGGCCAGGCCAGCGGGATGCGCTGCCCGGTCGACATCGCCCCAGGTGCACCCGCCTTCCACCCGCACCGTGCCGGCAGCCGCGTCCACCTGAACGCCCTTCATGCGCGATAGATCGATCACCAGCCCGTCGTCACAGGACCCCAGCCCCGCCCCGTTGTGACCGCCGCCGCGCACGGCCAGCAGTAAGCCGTGCTCGCGGGCAAAGTTGACCGCCCGCTGCACGTCGGCGGGGCTGGCACAGCGGGCGATGATGGCCGGCCGCCGGTCGATCATCGCGTTGTACAGCCGGCGGGCGTCGTCATATCCGGCATCGCCCGGCCGCACCAGGTCGCCCTGCAGGCCGGCCGCGAATGCGTTCAGCGCCCGCTCATCCGTTAGAAGCTTCTCATAAGCCCCGGTTTCCATCGTTTACCTCCTCAAATTCCCCTTCTGTCCGGTTGAATTCGTCGCGCAGCAGGGCGTAAATGGCGACGTCGTGGTTCTTCCCCTGGTGAAACCATGCCCCGCGGGCGATCCCCTCGCAGGTGAAGCCGCATTTTTCAGCGACCCGGCAGGAAGCCCGGTTCTGCGGGTGGATGACCAGCCGGATGCGGTTGGCTTTCAAGCGCCCGAACAGGTAGCGCACCAGCAGATTCACCGCCCCGGTGGCGTATCCCTTCCCCCTTTCGTCCGGGTCGTAAATCTGGTAAGACAGCTCCAGCTCGTCCAGGTAGTTCACGGTTTTGAAAAACTCGATGTGCCCCAGAATCCGGCCATCCCCGGTGGTGATCAGCAGCATGCCTTCATCCGGCTTCCAGAACCCGTGTTCATCGAAGCGCCGCCGGAATTCTATTTCAGAGACAAATCCCTGCGGGAAGAAGTCGCCCCGGTTGGTCAGGTCGATGTGCCGGTCATAGAGCACTTCGAGATCGGACTGGCGGACAGGGCGCAGCTGGATGCTTTTCCCTTTCAACATCAGGTTTCACCTCCCTGCAGCTTTGACTGTGACCCATTATAGAAAGCGCCTCTCGCAAAAGGTTTGCACAAAAGCTCGCACTGCGCTCAGTTTTTCTCGCACAGCGGGGCAGGCCGCGAGTAAAATGGATAAAGAATGTATAAATTGACCCTGTTTGGCCTTCCGGCGCTTGAATACAGCGGGGTTCAGCGGCCGATCACCCGGCGCAAAGCCAGAGCGCTGCTCGCCTACCTGGCGATGACCGGGAAGAGCTGCAGCCGGGAATCGCTGGCTGCCATGTTCTGGCCCGAGTCCGGCCCCGGCCGCGGGCTTGCGGACCTCAGCCGCATCCTGTCCTCCCTGCGCGGCCTTTTAGGCCCGCATTCCCTGCTGGCGGACAGGGAGCGCGTGGGGCTGAACCCGGATTTTGATCTCTGGGTGGACGTCGTTCAGTTCCGGCGCGCGCTGCAGGCCTGCAGCAGCGCTGGCGATGCGCCGCTGGACCCGGACTGCCGGGAGCGGCTGGAGGCGGCCGCCGGCCTGTACCGGGATGATTTTCTGGCCGGTTTCACCCTGCCCGGCTGCCCCGCTTTCGACGAGTGGCAGCTGCTGCAGACCGAGGATCTGCGCCGTGAACTGGGCCGGGCGCTGGACCGCCTGGCGGTCACCTGGGAAGCCCACAGCGACCTGAACCGCGCGGCCGCCTTCGCCCGCCGCCGGGTGGGGCTGGACCCGCTGCACGAGCCGGCCCAGCGCCGCTTGATTGCGCTGTACGCCAGAAGCGGCCAGCAGGCCGCCGCCCACCGGCAGTACCAGATCTTTGTACGCCTGCTGGAGGAAGAACTGGGCGTCGAACCCGAGCCGGAGACCAGATGGCTGTATGAACAGGTGCGCCTGGGTAAACTCAGGCCCCGGTCCGCTGAGAGCCGTTTCTCCCAGGCGGGTCAGCCCGGACCGGAACCCGCCGGGGATGAACACGCGGCCCCCGTTCCGCGCTTCGATTTTCCCCAGCCCGGATCGCAAAACGAGCAGCCCTTTGTGGCGCGCGAGTGGGAACTTGCCCGCCTGGCAGGTTGTTTAGACGATGCGCTGGCGGGGAACGGCAGCGTGATTTTCATCCTGGGGGGCGCAGGCCGGGGAAAGACCGCGCTGCTGGAAGAATTCGCCCGCCGCGCCCAGCAGGCCCACCCCGATTTGACTGCCGCAGGCGGCAGCGGCAGTACATTCGCCGGGGCGGGCGATCCCTTTCTCCCTTTCCGCGAGGTGATGAGCCAGCTTGCCGGCGGCGTTTCCGCCCCGCGCAGCGGAGGTCAGCTTTCCAGGGACCAGGCACAGCGTTTATGGGCGCTGCTGCCGCACACCGTGCAGGCGCTCCTGGATCACGGCCCGCAGCTTCTGGATGTCTTCGTGTCCGGCCGGCAGCTGCTGGAGCGCGCTGCAGCGTTCGCCCCTGCAGGCGCCGGCTGGCTGGACGCACTGCAGAAAGAAGTTGCCCGGCGGCAGGGTGCGCCAGAGGTGGCTGAGCAGTCCGCCATTTTCGGGCAGTTCACCAGCGTGCTCCATCACCTGGCGAAAATTCACCCCCTGCTGATCATCCTGGACGACCTGCAGTGGATGGACCAGGCTTCGATCGCCCTGCTGTTCCACCTCGGCCGGCGGCTGGCCGGCAGCCGGATCCTGATCGCCGGCGCTTACCGGCCGGACGAGCTCGTGTCCGTTCAGGGCGGCGAGCCGCACCCCCTGACCCGGGTGCTCAATGAGTTTAAGCGGGTTTATGGGGATGTGTTTATGGACCTGGCAGGCCTCGACCAGGTCGAAGGCAGAGCGTTTATCGAGGCCCTCGTCGATTCCCGGCCCAACCGGCTGGATGCAGCTTTCCGTGATGCGCTCTACCGGCGGACGGAGGGGTATCCGCTGTTCGCCGTCGAACTGCTGCGGGAGCTGCAGAGCCGCGGCGATCTGTTTCAGGATGAAGCCGGGCGCTGGTGCGCCGGGCAGGAGCTGGTCTGGGAGGCTCTCCCGGCGCGCGTGGAAGCGGTCATTGCCCGGCGGGTCGACCGGCTCACCCCCGCCGCTCTGGAAATCCTGCGTACAGCCAGCGTCGAGGGAGAAGTGTTCACCGCCGAAGTGGTGGCCCGGGTTCTGAACATGGATGAACGGGCGCTGCTCCGTGAACTGACCGGGGTGCTGGGAAAGCAGCACCGCCTGGTGCGAGAACGCGGCGAGCGCAAAGCGGGCAGCGATTATCTCTCAGCTTACCAGTTCGGCCACGCCCTGTACCAGCAGTACCTCTACCGCCAGCTCTCCCCCGGCGAGCGCCGGCGCCTGCACCGTGCGGTGGCCGGGGCGCTGGCCGAACTGTACGCCGGCGACCCCGACGCCGTGGTGGTCCAGCTTGCACAGCATTACACAGCCGGGGCTGATTGGGACCGGGCGGCTGCCTGCCGTGTCCGTGCCGGCGATCTGGCGTATCAGAAAGCCTCGCTGACCGCAGCAGCAGACCATTACCAGGCCGCTCTCGAGCACTGGCCAGAAGCCGGCACTGCCGGGAAAGCCGGGGTGCTGTGCAAACTGGGCGAGTGTCTGTGGGTCCTGGGCCGGCAGATACAGGCCGTGGAGACGCTGCAGGCCGGCTTTGATCTGGCGCTTCGGGCTGGGGACCGCCAGGCCGCGGGGACCGCCCAGCGCTTGCTGGGCCGTATTTACTGGGAGCTGGGCGAGCAGGAACGCTCCGGCGCCGCTTACCACCAGGCCCTGGCCGTTCTGGAGGATGAGCCCGGGAGCGAGGAGCTGGCCTGGGCGCTGGCCGGTCTGTCCAACTTCTATATGCACATAGGCGACTATGACGAATCCATCCGCACCGGCGAGCGGGCACTGGCGATGGCCAGAAGCCTGAAGGCGGAGGAGATCATCATCCAGTGCCTGTGTGATATCGGCTCCGCCTTATCCAGCAAAGGCGACTGGTCAGGGCTGGACATGGAGCAGGAAAGCCTGGAGCGCGCCCTGGCCATAAACCGGCCCCACGACGCGGGTCGGGCGTACCTTTATCTCAGCGAAGGTCTGATCTACCTGGGGCGCTACGATCAGGCCAGGAGTCTGCTCGAGGAGGCGCTGGCCTACACCCGGCGCACACAGGTCTCATTCATCGCCGGGGATGCTCTGCGTTTTCTGGCAGAGCTGGACTGGCTGACAGGCCGCTGGTCGTCTGCGCTGGCGTGGATCAAGCAGGCGGCATCATCTGTGGAAAGCGATCCGCCGGACGGCCTGGCCGGCACGAGCGTTAGCCTCACCTCTGGCCGGATGTACAACGACCTGGGTCAGGCGGAACAGGCTCGCCGGCAGCTCTCCCGGGTGCTGGCAGGCCCGGTTGACAGCCTGGATCCACGGGCGGCGCTGCTGGGTGAACTGGCGCGCGCAGAGGCGGCGTTGGGCCGGCCAGAAGCGGCTGCCGCTGCTGCTGCTGAGATCCTGGAACGGGAGGCTGAAGCGCCCTATCTGTTCCCCAATGTGGCTGCGGCGCTGCTGGTGATCTGCCGGCAGAATCTGGACGGCGCTGCACGTTCCGCCGTCCTGCAGCTCGAGCGGCTGGACCGGCAGTATGCGACACCGGCCAGCGCCGCGTGCCGGCTGGAGGGGCAGGGCTGGCTGGTGCTGGCGGAAGGTGATGGAGCGAAGGCGGCGGATTTCTTTGAGCAGGCGGCGGGCCGCTGGCAGGATCTGGGCCACCCGTACGATCAGGCCCGCGCGTTGAGCGGGTTAAGCCGGGCGCGGGTGATTCTGGCGGATTTGGAGGGGGCTCAGTCCGCGGCCCGGGGGGCCCGGGCCCTGGTCGAGTCCCTGGCCGCACAGCTGGACGATCCGGATCATCTGAGCGCGTTCCTGAGCTCCGCCCTGGTGCAGGAGATCAGAGCGCTGACAGGTGATCCCTGAGCTTATGCGGCCAGCAGCCGCCCCGGTGCGCCCGGCCATCGCACTGGAATCATTCAGCGCATAGCCCGCAGTCTCACCCTCTTCCCGAAGGTTTTCGACGAATTTATCGGGTAGTTCTCCAGCTCCGGCTGCCTGGGCCGGTAGAGAAATCCACCAAATTACGGAGGATACTTCCTCACTTTTCGGATGACAGAATCAGCCGCATCGGTTACGCTAAAACTGGGACCGCTCTTCTGGGAATTGATACCGGTGGGTATATGATGATGATCGAATCCGGGGGGATAACCGGGTACGTGACGAACTGGTGCACCGGCGTCGTCGCAAAAATCATATCTGCGATCGGTCTGGAAAAACCATTGTTCGAGGCGGCAGATCCGGAGGTTTTCGCCTGGTAGATCAAGAACTAAGGGGTCGAAATGAATCTGTTGGTCGATCACAGCCAGATTGTCCAGCTGGAATGCCTGCGCTCCGGGCTGTGGGGTAACAAGAATTTGTGGGGAAGGGTGTTAACGTATAAAGGTTGATCCTTACTCTGAATGACGGTGCCCCGGAAACCCTGTCTTCTAAATGGGTGAGGACGAGGGGTTCCGGTAATTCGATGACTTAACGTTTGAACAAAACTGGAGGCCGCGTTGATACTTCATGATGACCCCGATGATCTTGATTTCCGTATGGCGATGAAACTGCAGATGCGCCAGATCTCAGAAGAGCAGTTTGACAGGTTTGAAGGGTATGCCGCAGAAATATTTTCTGCATTTGGCCTGGATTTAAATACACCAGCGACGAAAGACACCCCGCGGCGGTTTATCAGGGCGCTGTTTGACGCCACGGAAGGATACGACGGCGACCCCAAGCTGCTGCGGGTTTTTGAAACAGAATGCCGCGGCGGTCCCGACTGCAGGCTCAGCCAGGTCATTGAGGGACCGGTCCCTTTTCATGCACTGTGCGAGCATCATGCCCTGCCGTTCTACGGCATGGCGTACGTGGGTTACATTGCGCATGAGAACATCATCGGAATTTCCAAACAGAGGGCGAAGTAAGCTTCCGGAATGGGTCAGACACTGGCTGGCGAGATGAGATCCCGTGCAGCCGCTCGCAGGTAAAAGAAAAAGCCCGGCGTGAAAACGCCGGGCTTCATGCAGTGGGGCTGGAATCCGAAATAATCGCTTATAGTCCGGCTGGTGTTGAGTGATCAGGCTCTCGCCTGAGCACATATTCTGCGGTCTCGCGGCCGCGCGCATGCGCAAATCCCGTCTGTTCGCCGGCCGTGGTAAAACCGCATTTCTCCAGCACCCGCAGCGAACGGACGTTGTCCTTCGCCGCGCGGGCGTACAGGGTCTGCGCCGGGAATTCTGCCTCAATGAAAGCCCGCAGTGCCCGGGCGGCGATCCCCCGGCCCCAGTAGTTTTTGCCCAGCCAGTAGGCCACCTCGGTGCGCTCGTCTTCGGCGTTGTAGTAGCTCAGCATATACCCGGCGATTTCGCCCTCGAACCAGATGGTGCGCACGATGTTCTGATCACTGTTCAGGCGCGGCTCCCACTGCGTGCGGAACGCTTCCCAGTCGTCCACCGGGCGAGTGAACGCCGCCATGTGCTGTGCCTCGGGGTCGAGCTGCTGCTCGAAGAAAGCATCCAGGTCTTCAGGGCGCGCCGGGCGCAGGGTAAGCTGCTGCTCCGGCGCCAGCGGTGGGGAGGGGAGGCGGGCTGGATCGCCGCCGTGCTCATCCACGGCTGAGCCTGCCCGGCTTTACCACGATCCAGAACGCAATCACCCCCAGGAAGGGAACGAGCAGAATCAGCGCCGCCCAGATGGTGCGCTCATTTCTCGGCAGATCCAGGCTGCGCAGCCGCAGCAGGGAGATCACGGCCGGGATCAGCCAGCCAGCGATAAGGACCAGGTTGATGATTTGTGCAAGCAGTGCGTTCAGGTTCACTCCCAGAGTATCCATATCCAAAACCTCCGCAATAATTTTACTCGAAATATATGTGTAATGGTTTGGCAGCGGAGAAGTTCTGATTCCGTCTGTAGAGCTGGTGGGGCATGCACGGTTTCGATGGCTGCTGCCGTCACTTGAGGCGCCGGGGATTCCTACTTCGCTGTGCCAGGGGAGCAGGCTGTCAACAGGAGAAGGAAAACCAGAACCAGGCGCTGCATTGTTCCCTTCCTTTACGATGACCTGTACCGGACAGCGGAATATATTTATGTTGTGGGGCGGTTTCTACACTTTACATTACTGGTTAATTGCCAATATAACCATTACGATCAACTATTCGACAGCGAGTGGAACAGGAGTTTATAAATTATGGTGCAGCATTGCGGCGAGAGCAGATGATATCTCTGTAAACCTGTCGAGGCGGCTCGTCTGCTGCTCTGAACGCGCCGTGCCCCTTGACGCGTGATGTACTGCTTCCCCAGATTGGTCCCTTAAATTTGCGAATTATTTTCCCCTGCGAAGGGCCGGAAGGGGGAAACCATAAATGCGGCGATCGTGTTAATTACAGAACCGCAGCCCCTGTGGGCTGCGGTCCTTACCAGGCCGCATGGAGCGGATCCGAACCACCTGCCTGCTGCTAGTAGACCTTTACTGCTCCACGCTCCCGTCCGCGTGGACGCGCTGCGCCCTGCCGCCTTCGTAGGCCACCGCCACCATCTCGGTCTCGATCGTCTCCTCCGGCTGCATCACCCGGGCGCTGCCGTTGCGGATGGCGTTCTGAATGCCGCCCGGCGGGTAGCTGGTGAACGGTTCCAGGGCGACGTTATATGTCCTGCCGTACCAGGGGTAGTCGTTGTGCCCGTTGTAGACCTGCCACATCCACAGGTAGCGGAACAGGTCGTGATCCCAGGCCATGCCAAAGCCCAGCCCGGTCTTCTCGTTGGTCAGGCTGTACCAGCCCTCGCTCAGCTCCTTGAAGATGACCACGTCCACCGATCGGGTCTCCCGCGATCGCACCCGGGTGATGTCCTCCAGTTCGCCGGTGCGCCGGTTGGGCACCATCGGGAAGTCGTAGTCGCCGCCTGGCTGCCACAGGCCGTTGGGGTGGAACTCCAGCACCTCCACCTTCCCGGCCGGGGCCGTCACCACGCAGTTTTCATCCAGGAAGGGCTCGCCAACCGCCGGGTGGTGGCCCCACATGATGGCGAACTCACACGGCGATTCGTTTAGCAGGCGCTCGCGGATGAACAGCGCGCTGCGGTCTCGCTTTAACGTCATCGTGCGCTCCAGTTTGAGCGGTGAGCGGTAGGTCCGCACCCAGGTGCGCAGCGAGACGGTCTCTGGGGTGTCTTCGACGACGGCCGCCTCGAAGGGCAGTAGCGAGACCTCGCCGTGCAGTCCCTGGTAGGTGCCCAGGTACGATTCGGTCGCCCAGCCTGCCGAGGGGAGCACCTCCTGCCAGCCGCCGTAGAAATAATCGTGGAAGGCGCCTTCGGGCAGGGCGCTGGTGGCGATAAACGGTTTGCGCATCTCGATTGGCGACTGCCACATGAAGTCCAGGTCGCGCGGTTTGTAGGTGAACTCGAAGATGTCCGCACCCTTATCCAGCAGGATCCCGACCCGCAGGGTCTCGTTCTCCATAAAGGCCACGCGCATGCCGCGATACATGTAGTCCAGGCTGATCCGGCAGCCCGTCTTTCTGCCGTAGGTATACATAATCTCATCCTCCTTTTTCCGTCATCAGACTTCTATCGTCTGGTCAGTGTCACTGCCCAGTACCGGGTTGAGAGCAGCATTTGAAGTTAACGGGCCGGCGTCCGCCGGCTGAAAATGTTTCCAATCCCACGGCCTATCGAAGACCGCCACATATCCAGTCCCACCGCCAGCACAATCACAGCCCCCAGGGTGATTTCCTGCCAGGAAGCGGGCACGGCCAGCAGGTTCAGCCCGTTCTGGACGATGGCGACGGTCAGCGCGCCGATCAGGGTGGCAATCATGCTGCCGTATCCCCCGGTCAGGCTGGCGCCGCCGATCACCGCCGCGGCGATCGACTGCAGCCCCAGCTCGGCGCCGTAGTTCGGCGAGCCCGAGTTCAACCAGGCCGTCAGCAGCACGCCGCCGATGGCCGCCGTCAGGCCGGCCAGCACGAACGCCATCATGCGGTAGCGGTTCACGGCAATGCCCGTCAGCCGCGCCGCCGATTCGTTCCCCCCGACCGCGTAGATCGCCCGGCCCGGAACCGTGTTGCGCAGGAACAGCGCGGCCAGCGAATACAGGATCACCACATAATAGAAGGGCAGGGGGATGCCGAGCAGCCGGCCGTAAAAAATCGGCTCCAGAGCGGGCGAAACCGAGAAGATCGGCGTGCCTTTGGTGATCAAAAAGGCCAGGCCGCGGTAAACGCTCATGGTCGCCAGTGTGACGATAAAGGAAGGGATCCTTCCATAAGTGCTGAAGAAACCGTTAATCGCCCCGCACACAATCCCCAGCAGCAGAACCAGCACGATGCCCACCAGTAGCGGCAGGCCCATGTTCTTTCCAAGGCTCGCCAGGGTACAGGTGACCAGCGCTACTGTCGATCCCGGAGATAGGTCAATCCCGCCGGTGAGGATCACCAGGGTTGCCCCGATCGAGACAACAGCCACCGTGGCGACCTGCAGAGAGACGTTGGCCAGATTCTGCGCCTGCAGAAAGCGGGGCGTCGCCAGACTGACCGCTGCTGCGACGACCAGAAAGGCTACCAGTGGACCGGCAACCGTGGAACGGAAAAATTTCGACAGGTGTCCCATGCACTCTCTCCTTCAAGCCTGCGGGGTTATCCCGGCGGCCCGTTTTTCTGCATCTTCTTCCTCGTCATTTGCCCCCGAGGCTGCCGCAATCAGATCGTATTCCGTTATCTGCTGCGCCCCGGCAATTTCCAGAATGCGCCCGTCACGCACCACCGCGACGCGGTCGCTCATCGCCAGCAGTTCGGGGATATCCGAGCTGATCAGGATGATGCTGATGCCGCTGGCGGTCAGCTCGTTGATCACCCGGTAAACCTCGAGCTTGGCGCCGATGTCGATCCCCTGGGTCGGTTCGTCCATGATCAGCAGCCGCGCCTTTGAGAACAGCCAGCGGGCGATGATCACCTTCTGCTGGTTGCCACCCGACAGGAACTGCACCGACCGCTCCAGGCCCGATGGCGGGATGTTCATGCGCCGGGCATACGTCTCGCCGATCCTGCGCTCATCCCGCAGATGGATGAACGGACCGTGCAGCAGTTCTTTCAGCCGTGAGACGGTGATGTTCTTCGGGCTGTCGAAATTGAAAAAGCAGCCATCGGCCTTGCGGTTCTCCGGGACCATGCCGATCCCGGCCGCCACCGCATCCTGGGGCGATTTGAATCTTACCGGTCTGCCGTAGAGTTTGATGCTTCCGGAGGTGAGCTTATCCAGCCCGTAGATTGCCCTGGCGATCTCGGTCCTCCCCGAGCCCAGCATACCGCCCAGTCCGAAAACCTCGCCCACATTTACGGTAAAGCTGACATTATGCACCCCGTTCGCGGTGGAGATATTCTCCACCTCCAGGCAGGGCACAGCTTTGCTGTTGCGCTCCTTGGGATAGTGCTGCTGGATGTCGAAACCGATCATCATCCGCACCATATCCCCCATCTTGAGCTGTGAGATCGGCGTGGTCGTCACCCACTTGCCGTCTTTCAAGATCGTCACCCGGTCGGCGATCTGGAATACTTCGTCCAGGCGGTGGGAGATGTAGACGATCGCCTTCCCCTGGGCCGCAAGGCGGCGGATCAGCTTCATCAGGTGTTCGGTTTCCACCAGTCCCAGAGCCGCCGTCGGCTCATCCATGATCAGCAGGTTCGACTCCAGCGAGGTCGCTTTGGCGATCTCGACCAGCTGCTGCTCGGCGACGGACAGATCTTTCACCACCGCGTCCGGGTCGATTTCCAGCCCGAGCTGGTTCAAAACCTGCTGCGTCCCCCTGCGCACCGCATCCCAGTCGATCACGGCCCCCGAGCGCGGGTAGCGGTTCAGGTAAATGTTCTCCGCCACCGTCAGGCTTGGCACCAGCGAGAACTCCTGGTAAATGGTCGCCACGCCGTGTGCCCGGGCCGCCAGCGGGTGGGGGAAGTTCACCACTTCGCCTTTGTAAAGGATCTGCCCGCTCTCGGGCTGGTGAACGCCGGCCAGGCATTTTGCCAGTGTGGATTTTCCCGACCCGTTTTCCCCCACCAGGGCGTGGATCTCGCCTGGATAAATCGCCATCGAGACGTTATCCAGCGCCTGAACGCCCGGGAAGGCCTTGCTGATGCTGCGGACTTCCCACAGGGGGACGGCAGCCTGAGGGGTTTCGCCGGGTTTCTGCTCCATTCCGTCACTCATCATCCTGAACTCCGATGGTCATCGATTAACCGCCTCGCCTCGATCTGTGCCTGTACGGTGCAGGGCAGGCCCCGCCCCTGCCGCGCCCGGATTCGCACCCTTCTCCTGTGCTGGCATCATGTCCGGCCTGTGTTCGATCCAGCCCCAGGACGATGGCGGGGATGTGAGCTCTCCTGGGGCTGGATCTGGTCTGGCAGTTGGCGAGAGGCTGGACTCCAGCTTACTCGCAGGGATACTCCTGAGACGGCTTGGGGTAGAGCGTCTCAGGCTGGCACAGGAAGGAGAGCACGTTGTTCTGGTCGGTGGTGATGGAAGGCGTTTCAACCCAGCCGCCGGGGAAGGTGCCGTTCAGGATGTCGAGGACCACCTGCAGGGTGACCTTACCCATGATGAAGGGCGTGGTGTTCTGGGTGGCGGTCCAGCGACCGGCGGCGATGTCTTCCAGGCCGGCGGTGTCGCCGTCGTTACCGAAGATCAGGATGTCGGTGCGGCCCAGGGCTTCGGCGGCCTTGGCAGCACCCATGGCGATGTAATCGTTGGCGGTCACCACCAGGTTGATCTCCGGGTGTGCCTGGATCATGTCCATCATCGCCTTGTTGCCGGTCTCCACGTTCCACTCGGTCGGCAGGGTGGCGATGATCTTCATGTCGGGGTAGTTGGCGAAGGCGTCCAGGAAGCCGCCGATGCGTTCGGTGGAGTGGTAGCCAGGCAGGCCTTCGAGCACGCCCACGTTGGCCTTCCCGCCCACCATCTGGGCGGCATACTCACCCAGCTTGCGGGTGCCCTTGCGCTGGCCGTAGCCGACGACCGCATGCACCGGGGTGGGGAAGGAGGCGATGTCGGAGTTGACGATCACCACAGCGATGCCCTGATCTACAGCTCGTTTCACCAGTGGGGCTGCGGCGTTCTCGTCGTGGGTGGAGAGGATGATGGCGTCCACGTCCTGGGTGGTCACGTCCTGCAGCATCTTCATCTGCGTGGCGATGTCCGACCCGCTCTGTGGTGCCAGCATGAAGGTCTCCACGCCCTTCTCGGCAGCCAGGGCCTTGATGCCCTCTCCGATGGCCATGTAGTAGTTGAACTCCGTGGCCGGCGGCATGTAAGCGACCTTGATCGGGTCGCCGGGCGTGTAAGCTACCGGGGTTGTTGCCTGCGAGCCTTCCTCCAGCGGGATGATCCCTTCTGCCCCCTCGGGTAGTTGATAGTCGCCGGTTGTAGGGACTTCAGCCGTTTCCTCGGTCTCTGCCGGCGCTGCCGGGGGCTCCGTCGCCTGAGGTGCTGCCGGTGGGGCTGCTGTGGGCGAGGCACAGGCCGACAGGATTAAAGCCAGGGCAACCAGTAGGCTAAAGATTTTCTTCATCTGCTGTCCTCCTCCGAATCGTTGGATAGGGTTTGTACAGGTCTCAAGCTGGTTACAGTCCGGTGATGGTCATAAGATGAGTTGTGCGGCCTCCTTTCTAGCCCTGCAGGGTCTTTCTGCGTTCGTTGAGCACATCCACCACGACGGCGATGATCAGGATCAGCCCGGTGACCAGGTTCTGCCAGTAGACATCCACCCCCAGCAGGTTCAGGGCGTTCGCCAGCACGGCCATGAACAGAGCGCCCAGGAATGCTCCTAGAACCGAACCCTCACCGCCGCTCAAGCTGGCTCCGCCGATGATCGCGGCCGTGATGACGCGCAGTTCCACTCCCGAGCCGACCGTCACGGAGGCTGAACCGAAGCGGGCGGTGATCATGATCCCTGCGATGCCCGCCAGCAGCGCCACCAGGCAGTAATTGAAAATCTTCACCAGGTCGACGTTGATGCCGGAGAGGCGGGCTGCCTTCTCATTACCGCCGATGTAGTACGACTGGCGGAAGAAGCGTGAGTTGCGCAGCACAATATCGCCGATGATTACCAGCACCAGCATGATGTAGATCGGGTACTGCACCCCGAACAGCCGCCCCTGGCCGACCACGGTGAAGGATTGGGGCAGGTTCAGCACCGCCCTGCCCTCTGCCAGGACGAGCAGCAGGCCGCGCACAGTGATCATCATGCCCAGGGTGGTGATGAAGGGGTTGATCTTCAATCTGGCCACCAGCAGGCCGTTCGCCAGCCCGACTCCCAGCGCGGCCAGCAGGCCCAGCAGGATCGCCAGCGGTGCGGGAAGGTTCAAATTCATCAGCGCTAACCCCGTCACCACCCCGGTGAAGGCCAGCGTCGAGCCAACCGACAGGTCCAGCCCGCCCGAGATCAGCAGGATGGCCATGCCCACCGCGATGGTCCCTTCCACCGACAGGCTCAGCAGGATGGCCTCCACGTTGGCCCTGGTCAGGAACACATCGGAGACGAAGGCCATGACGATCGCGGACCCGATCAGGACGGCCAGCAGAGAGAATTCCCGGAACGATGCCAGGTTTCGGAGTGTGCGTGTAAGGCTTGCGTTCATCTGCATACCGTATCTGTCCACTTTCCTTTACTGAACTTGCCCGGCGCGGGCGGCGCCGTTGAGCCCGGCGGCGTACGAGAGGATCAGCTCCTCGGAAAAGTCCTCGCGCTGCACCTCTCCCTGAATCCTTCCCTGGTGCATCACCAGAATGCGGTCGCACATCCCGATCAGCTCGGGCAGGTCAGACGAGATCAGGATGATCCCGGCACCCTGCGAAGCGATCTCGCGCAGTTTCTGGTAGATCTCGGCTCTGGCGCCTACGTCTACACCCCGGGTGGGCTCGTCAAAAATGACGACTTTGGGCTCGATGCCCATCCACATGGCGATCATGCATTTCTGCTGGTTCCCGCCAGACAGGTTGAGCAGTTTCTTGTCGATCGATGGCGTAGCAATCGAATAGCGGGCGACCATCTCATGCGCAAAATGGTCGATCGCTTCAGCGTTCAAAAAGTCGAAGCGCCGGGTGAACCGCTTCAAAGATGGAGCGATCAGGTTATCTCTGACCGGCATGCTGAGAAACAGGCCCTGGCCTTTGCGGTCTTCGGTCAGATAAACGATCTTCCTGGCGATGGCGTCCTGCGGCCTGGCGATATGGATTTCCTCGCCGTCCAGGGTAATGCGCCCGGAATCTCTGGGGTCGATGCCCACGATTGCCCGGGCGACCTCGGTGCGCCCTGCGCCGACCAGCCCGGCCAGACCCAGGATCTCGCCGCGCTTCAGACCGAAGGTGATCCCCTCGAAGCTGCCCTTACGCGTCAGGTTCTCCACCCGGAAGTAATCTTCTGCATGCGCCGGGCGGGACCGCTTGCCGTACAGGTTGGTGATCTGCCGGCCCACCATTGTCGCCACCAGGTCGCTTTCGCTCACCTCGCTCACCTTCCGGTCGGTGATGTAGCGGCCGTCGCGCATCACCACCACCCGGCTGGCGATCTGGAAGATCTCCGAAAGCTTGTGGGTGATGTAGATGATCGACATCCCCTCGGCCTGCAGTTTGCGCAGGTTCTTAAACAGGTAGGCGACCTCGCTCTCGGTCAGCGAGGATGTTGGCTCGTCGAGGATCAGCACTTTAGGGCCGGTGGAGATGGCCTTCAAGATCTCCAGGATCTGCTGCTGGCCCATGGAGAGCTGTTTCACCGGCTGCCTGGGGTCCAGGTGCAGGTCAAAGCGGCTCAGGAACTCCCGCGTGTCGCGGTACAGCTTGCGCCAGCGGATGTTATCCAGCCTGCCCACCGGCTGGCGGTTCGCGAACAGGTTCTCGGCTACCGAAAGGCTGGAGACCAGGGAGAGCTCCTGGAAGACCATGCTGATGCCGGCCTGGATGGCGTCCTGCGGCGAGTTGAAGGACACCTCCCGGCCCTCCAGGAAGATCCGGCCCGAGTCGGGCTTCTGCGCGCCGCCCAGGATCTGGGTCAGTGTGCTCTTGCCGGCGCCGTTTTCGCCGACCAGGGCCAGGATCTCGCCCCGGTACAGGCGCAGACTGACCTGGTCGACGGCCTGCACGCCGGGAAAACTCTTGGATATATTCTCCGCCAGGAGTACCTCTTCCATCTTGGCCCTACCCGGTAGGGGATGCAGGCTGCGGCCCGCATCCCCTCGCAGCCCTTATTTCGTGTAGATTTCGTTGGCAGCCAGGAAGTAATCGACGTTGGTCTCGTCGATGTAGTTCACCCACATGTAGACGTTGTTGGGGCCGGTGCGTACGCCCGCTTTGGCGTTATCGGAGGTCAGCGGCGCCTGGTTGTGAACGTAGTTATACAGCACCTGCGCGCACCAGAAGGCCATGGCGGCGTCATCCTGGGCGACGGTGCCGGTCAGCGTGCCGTCTTTGATCTTCTGCAGGATGTCCGAGTTGCGGTCCATGGCCACGACTTTCACCTGCCCGACCTTGCCGGCCTCCTCAACAGCCGTCGCGGCGCCGATCCCGCCGGTGGAATCCGTGCCCACGAATGCCGCCAGGTCCGGGTGCCGCTGCAGGATGTCCTTGGCGACGCTCACCGAGGTGACCGTGTCGGCCTTGGTGTCGCCTACCTGCACGACCTCGATGCCGGGGTATTCGCTGAACGCTTCGCGGTAGCCGGCCTCGCGCTCATCGAACATCCCCACGCCGGGGATGCTCAGGATGGCGACTTTGCCCTGTCCGCCCAGCGCTTCAGCGATTGCCTTACCGCCGGTGTAGCCCAGGTCGCGCTGGTATGAGCCGACGAAGGCCAGCCGCTTGGACTCGGGCAGGTCGCCCAGGATGGTGACGACCGGGATGCCGTTGTCGGCGGCTTTGTTGATCGAGGGGACCAGGACCGGTTCGACGCCGAACACGCAGATGCCCTTGGGCTGCTTGGCGATCGCCTGGTCGAAAGCCGCGACCATGGCATTCATGTCGTATTCCGCCGGGCCGACGTACGTCGTCGTAACGCCCAGCACCTCGCCAGCCCACTTCCAGCCGTATTTATGGGCGTTGAAGAATTCCAGGTTCCCCATCGCCGAGACATAGATGTACTCCTCGTCGGAGGCTGCTGCGGGCTGCTGCTGAGCCGAAGCCGGCTGCTGCTGTGGAGCGGTCGACTCCGCCGGCCGGCCAGCGCAGGCAGCCAGGAGCAGGCTGGTCACTACCAGAAAACAGATGATTAACCCGATGCTCCGTTTCATTTGGCATTCTCCTTCCTTATGCGATCATGCGAATGCGTTCGATCCAGACCGTTCTTCACTTTGTCAGGTATGTGGTCCCGTCTTATGAGTTGGATCGGCTCACCTCCTCAGCGTCCAGAGGGCGATTCGCAGACAGTATCGCAGTGGGTGTTTCCTCAGCGCTCCACGCGCTTTCCGCCGCCGACAGCGTCGGCTTTGATCAGGTCCTGGACCTCCGCCTTGGTGACGATCGGCAGGTCGAACATCAGGGTTTGTTTGATGCGCGTCGCAGCGTCGCCCACGCGCAGGCCTTTCTCCAGCCCTGCGGCGTTGAAGCCGGCCGTCAGCAGTCCGTAATAGAAGCCGCCGTTCCAGGTGTCGCCCCCGCCCAGCCGGTCCATGAGCACGATGGGTTTGACCGCCGGCGAGCGCACGAAATTGCCCTCGGAGTCCATCGCTGCGGTTTCCCAGCGGTGCTGTTCGAACGAATCCGGGTAGCGGATGGTGATGGCGACGATGCGGGTGCAGAAGCGCTCGCCCACCTCTTCGGCGAAGGCCTTGATATCGTCGTCGGTCAGCGGGCCGATATTGCCCTTGTCGATCTGTTCGGCGCTGTACTGCCCGCAGCCGATGCCGTATAGCTTGGCCATATCCTCGATCGTGGTGATGAGCACGTCGACATGGTCGCGCACGATCGGGGTCATTACCGTGCGGCACTGTTCCGGACTCCACAGGGTGCCGCGGTAGTTGAAATCCAGCCCCACCAGGCAGCCGGCTGGTTTGGCGGCGATGGCCTCGTGGAACGCCTCCAGCAGATAGTTTTTCTCATACTTGCTGTGGTAGGCCAGCCCGAACGTGATGCCCGAGGTGTGGAACAGCCGGCAGTCCTGCAGGGCGCATCCCCAGTCCACCATGCCGGCGCCCAGCCGGCTGGCTGCGGAGTACATGCGCTGGTAATAGGCCACACTCTTGCGCGGGGTGCGCCCGAGTTCATACAAAAGGCGCCCAACCGGTTCGGTCTTGGGCGCCCAGACAAAATAATCTGTGTTGATCCCCTGGCTGCGTGCCGTATCACGGATCATCCAGCCGTAGGGGTTATCGGGCACGCGGGTGATGTAGGCCGTGGGGATGCCGAAGCGCGCCAGCGTCATCGCCAGGGTCAGTTCGCTGCCGGCCAGCGAGAGCAGCACCTGCCGCGTCATCTCCAGGCGCTGGTAATCGGCCGGGGTGTCGCGAATCATGGTTTCGCCAAAGGTGACAAACGCCGGCCCTTTCCCAGCGAACTCGCTCAGGTCATCCTGGGTGATGTTGATCATAGCTGTCCCCTCAGTCATGGCGGCCCCCCTCCGCTACCAGGATTCGAGCTGTGCCGTCAGTCCGCCGTCTACGAAGAGCTGCGTGCCGGTGATGAACGATGCTTCGTCGCTGGCCAGGAATGCTGCAGCGTAGCCGATGTCTTCCGGAACCCCGATGCGCTTCATCACCTGGCGCTGTTCCACCTGGCGGCGCTGTTCGGCCGGATCATCGTAGCTGTCAAAAATGCTCTGGATGAGCGGCGTGAGCACCCAGCCGGGAGCGATGGCGTTGACCCGGATGGTAGGCCCGTAGTCAATGGCCAGGTTGCGGGTCAGCGCCGTGATGCCGCCCTTCGAGGCCGCATAGGGCGCCACCCCGTTGACCGTGGCGTAGGAGTGGACCGACGAGATGTTGACGATCGCCCCTTTGCCCAGCTTCTGCATGTGCGGGATGGCATATTTGCAGCACAGGAACACGCCTTTGAGGTTGACCGACAGGCAGTGGTCCCAGTCCTCGCTGCTGGCGTCCAGGACCGATTTGTACACGCCGACGCCGGCGTTGTTGACCAGGATGTCCAGGCGGCCGAAGGTCTGCACGACGGTGTCGATCATCGCCTTGACCTGTTCTTCGTTAGAAACATCACAGCGGACGAAAATTGCTTCGCCCCCCTGCGCGCAAAGCTCGTCCGCTGTCTTCCGGCCGTTCTCCTCATCCCAGTCGACGACCGCTACCTTAGCGCCTTTCTGGCTGAAAACTTTAGCTATTCCCCAACCGATGCCCTTTGCCGCGCCGGTGACGATGGCAACTTGATTATCGAAGGTCATAGCTTATCCTCCTTTCGATCACTAAACACAAAGGACACAACGGGTTTTTGATTGTTGGCGGGTGTTCTTATGTTGTCACTGCTTCTTTATATCTCCTCTGGTCTTGAGTGGACGCATTCGCGCTGCTTACCACGGTTCACGCGGTGTGGAGAGGAAGACCGGGCCCGACTCGCCCACCGCGACGTTGTCTTCAATGCGCACACCGCCGAAATCGGGGATATAGACCCCCGGCTCGACGCTGCTGACCATCCCTTTTTCGAGCACGCCTTCCAGCCCGGGCGCCAGCACCGGGATGAACTCGTGATAGCGGAAGCCCACCCCGTGGCCGGTGATGTGGACGAAGTACTCGCCCAGCCCGGCTTTTTCCAGCACTTCGCGGGCCGCGCGGTCGGGATCGGTGAAAGCTGCCCCCTGGCGCATCAGAGCGGCGGCGGCCTGCTGGGCTTCGAGCACAGTGTTGTATACTTCCTTCTGGCGGTCGCTCGGTTCGCCGACCACTGCCATGTGCGTCAGGTCGGACCAGTAGCCGTCCACAACCGTGGCCAGTTCGACCATCACAAAATCGCCTTCCTTAAGCTGGTAGCCGGTTGATGGGATCAGCAGGGTGCCTTTGGTGCTGTCCACCGGCCCGGCGGCCACCTCGGCACTGGCCCGCACCAGTCTGGCACCTTTGCAGCCCGGCCCATCGG
>Ga0134098_1001272_pt1 | contig 21933 bp, 16 predicted proteins | sample 9_3taG_FD_94456 | JGI IMG/M metagenome (GOLD analysis project Ga0134098, IMG submission 94456) | Switchgrass degrading microbial communities from high solid loading bioreactors in New Hampshire, USA - 9_31_10_142_A3 metaG | ecosystem: Engineered > Bioreactor > Semi-continuous > Anaerobic >... | reverse complement strand
GAGGCTCACCTGGTCGCATAATCCTTATGCGACCGCCAAGGTCTTATAGTATTGAGGAGGCGGAGGGGCTGATAGCTAAGCACCTGTGTGTCGCCAGCGCCAGGAATCAAAAGAGCCAGGCTGATCGCCTGGCTCTCTGTGGGCCTATACGGGAGCGACGGGAGTCACATGCACCTAATCCAATCACACGAACCCAGGATCTGTGGTTAAGCAAATCCATTAATCCAAAGCTAGCGAAGGGGTAGGCAGTTAACACACCATGAGGTTTTATCAAAACCTATATACTTAAAACCGATCGCGTCTGATTTAAGAAGGCCTCGAACTCATGGTAATGGATGGGTTGGTAATGAGCAATCTGATTCCGTAAGCGACGAGCGGTAGCAGCAACGCTTGCCCAACGGCGCTCTGCGTGAAGCTCTCGGCGAGACTTCAGCAACCGGTCCAGATATCCCCATTCAGCAGCCAATGGGTTTTCGATAACAGCTTTTTGTTCCTCTGGCGACTCAGGAAGCTCCCATAGACTGGGCCATCCCTCTCCATACTTCGTGGTCAAATACCCACATAGCTGCAGCCTAATCTGGTCAATTAGGGGTAGAATGAGCTCAGCCTGCCCTCTCCACAAGCGATGTGCCAGTTGTTCCTCCATATGACATAGAGCAAGCACTGAAGGATGAATCTCGACGCCATACTCTACTGTCATGTAGGCAGCGCCGCATGCCCACATTGCCAATATCTCTGGCGGAGGAGAGTAACCTTGGCGATTATTGTGGTGTCTTTCCCATCTCATTAGGCTGCGCAAATCAATATCTTTAAAGTCTGCAGCCGACCATCCCTGTTTTTCGCTATAGACACACAGACGCTCTATTAATGATGATACGTCCAATCGAACATCACTCCACAGGAACTCGATGAGATCTATATCCCCAGCTGCTAGAGAGGAGAGGATATACTCTCGCCAGCGCGACAAAGCACTTGGTTGCTCGTCACCCTGTTTGATCCGGCAATACAGCCGGGCCTCAAGTGCCGATGTGATGCCCCAGAACCAATGAATTGCTAAATGCGTGTTAGGCTTTGGTAGTCCGTCTACTGAGGAAACTGGTACGATAGCTAGCAAAACTATAGGATCTTCGCCTTGATCTATGCAGTTTTGACTCGCCTGTCCCCAAACCTCAAACATCTCAAACCAGGCCGATTGCTCTGATGGAGTAAGATCGCCAATACCAGTAATGTGAATTACATCAAAAGGTAAGTGATCCTTTGGCATCTGTGCAATTAGGGCTGCAGGAGTACGCGGCATAGCCGACTCCCACTTAATGCCAAGAAGTTGAGTTAGGATAGTTACAGGGCTACCAGGGCTGCTATCTTGCCCTGTCATGGCGAGTACTACATCGCGCACGTCAAAGCCTAAGGATGAGAGCCTATACCGGAGCATTGAGCCAAATGCGATGCCATGAAATAGTGCGGGAACCGCAATAACAACACTGCGTCGTTGGCGAACATCCTCCACCAGCCGATCCAGAAGCTGCTGGTATCCGGGCAGCTTTAACAGAGTAGCTTCGGTACCCATCAGTTACTCAATACTTGGTTGAGGAATGGCTCCAATACGTACTGTCTGCTACCATCGGAATTCACATGGTTCGAAACACAGGCCAAGCGCTCGAGATACTCAAGCACCCGAAGAATTTGCGAAGAAGCAATCTCCTCTCCACGCTCGCTCAGCCCACTCCGTGTCAACTCGACCAAGATCTCTAATTCTGACTCATCCCGATATATCTCTCCTAGAAGGACCGTCTGAAGCTCCTTTGTGATGGTGTGGATAGACTCGTGCAGACCAACTTCTGACAGAAAATTGTCTGCAGCCATCGGATTCAAGATAAGCTGAGCCCTGAATTCCTCTGCAAGCGCTGCAAGCGGCCCAGGCTCGAAGGTGTCAGCGATCTCATCAAACAAGCGATCAACGAGAATATGCCAACCACCCGTTGCAGAAAGAATACTACGACTCACTTCTGCCAAATCCATTACATCTCTATGCTGTAGCCTCTGCTTAATTCCTGTAGGTGTCCATCGAGCAGGGGTAACAACTGCATCAGCGAGATCTTCGAGTTGCTCGCGCTGCTTCCGCGGCAGTGACAACCACTGCCATGTTGCTGAGGGGGCAAAGTTAAACACGATTCTGAGCCAACGGCTGCGTGTGTGCTGCCGTCGCTGGCAGTAATCGAGGGCAGATTTTACGAGCCCTTGCAAATCGACTTCTGAAGCAACGGTCAGATTATAGTAAGCGACGAGACGTGTTGCATCAGAATTTTTATCAAGGAATTGGTCTAGCCACTCCTTTAGATCTTCGCCGGTGCAAATATTCTGTGGCACACGCTTTGCCACACCGAGGTCATCAGATCCCGCAACCCATTTGGTGTAGACTTTAGGCAAGTGCTGATACCCGAGTGCGTTCGAGGCAAACACAAGCCCCACACCAAACTGCCGTTGACTGAGACTACGCTCTTGTGAGTAAGAGAACGGGCTAAAAATCCCATCGAGCCACGTATGGTGACTATCGGCATCAAATGTAACAGGGGCAGGTAGCTCGCTTATCGCCAGGAGGCGATCCTCAATATCTTGCTCGGTGCCCATTAACCGAACAAGGTTAGGACTCTTGAGCCTATAATGCCCATTCGTGTCACGTACCAGCACACCGAGGCCACACATTTCATCAAGGCGGGCTCGGATATCCTGACTACTCATCTCCCCGAACCCCTCCGGCCACCACTCCTGCCCCATTCGCAGGATATCACCTGCCGTGTACGCCCGCGCATAGCTGTCATGTGCTTCAATCTGCTCAACGATCATAGCACATGCAATAGCTTCATAGCGTTTATCGAGGGCTAGCGTCAAGTTGAAGCGATCTCGAATGGCGTCACGAACATCTGCGCTGCGATAAACTGCTTCCACCTCCTCTTGCGTGATATGGTAGGGTGGATCTAAGCGATCAGCGCGCTTATGAAGCATTCGCAGCAACTCGTGGCAGAAGAGTTGTATTAGCCCAGGATGGTAATTCGTATATGAGAGGATCCTTAATATTGAAGGCCCATCGATCCTGTAACCAACTGCCTCTAGAGGCTCTTTGATCAACTGCTGAGCGGGCCGTGGCTCCAACGGGCCAACACGCTGCGGGCTGCCAAAATGTGCCAATGGTTGATTAGGTAATCCCTGAAAGCGCTGTACATCCTGTAGACCAGCGAAGATAACTTTAAAACGACGGTCCGTCTGGACCATAATCTCACGCAACCTCGAGACCTGTACAAAGTTATCTTTCGCATCTGCGTCCAAGAAGCTGTCAGCCTCATCAAACATCATGATGAGTCGAAGATGTGGATTCTGAATAAATGTCTGTTGCACATACTGACAAATCTTGTCCGGATCATCCGTCGTTATTTGCTCTGATAACAGGCCAAATTCTTTCAGCCTGTCACGCACCCGATAGAAGACAGTCTCCACAGGTTGGCCAGCTACAGGATCTCCAACCAACCGGATGTCTTCCACACATGCGTACTGCTGGCGATCCTTGTCATGGAACTCACGCTGCACATGGCGAAGCAACGCGGACTTCCCAAGCTGGCGACCGCCATACACCAAGCAGCTTCCAGATGCCTTCATTAACTCACGGACCATATCTTGCCGCCCGAAGAACATTTCTGGAGGCACGTCGCCCGCCTTGTACGGCGTGTAAGGGTTGACCGCTGCGAAAGGCAGGGCACAACGCAGAAATGCTGTCAAGCGCGAGCTGCGAGCAACTCGAGGGGTAGCCAAGTACAACAGAAGCACTTCATCCAATGTGGCAACCGTGAGCCCCTGCTCCTGGGCCGCCGACGCGATATAGCGCCGCAAAGGAAGCTTCATGCGACCGAGATAGAACAGAATTACTGCTCGATTCGTCAATCGGAGGTCATGAAGCCACGCGCTCATGGTGTCCATACTGGGGCGCTCCCACACAACCACTACATCATAGAGCCCGGCACGTTGGGAGCCAAACTGTGGTAACGGGCGAACAAGTTGGGTGCTTGCATGCATATGAGCTTGAACGTAAAGCCAGCCATCCGCACCGCTCGACTGCCGCACAATACTGTGATGTGTGTCAATCGCAAACCCCAAGTATCGCAGAACTTCAGCGAGGTGCTTACTGTTCATCTCGTTGCTAGGGATGTTCTTTTTCAGCCTATGCCAGGCATCAATTGCAGCCGCCGCCTCTTCCCGACGAGGGATCGGCAGTGACTGTGACCAAACGCCAGAGATCCGACCGTCCTTCTCAATCTCCTGACGTAACTTGCGCAGACCAGACCGGCTTGCCGCCTGCGTCAAGACATCATGCAATGATAGAAACTCTTCGAGGAAGAATGCTCCGTCAGTATCATCGACTTCTGCTGTTATGTGATCATGGCCCTTCTCGAGAGCCTCACGTAAACTCGAGAGGTACTCCTCGATAATACGGGTATCACCACGAGATAATCCATCGATGATGGTATCACGAATACGTTCACAGTCCGCCTCTGCAATATTAGATGCGGGAAGCTTCAACTCCAATTCTTGCCAGCTGGTCTGCAGGGCATGAAGACGTTGTTCCTTTGCCCGTTCCAGTGGCTTCTCAACCTGTTCGCTCAACTTTCGATATGTATCGCGAAAGTTGCGCGTCCTATTTGGATCAACGTTAACAACTTCCTCACTATATTTGCTATGAGCTTCTTCTGAAATAATCCCGTCAATCAGAGACTGCTCAATGCTCTCCTCAACATCTCTCAACTGGTTTGCAAGCTCAGCTACGGCCCCCTGTAGACGGATGTTGTACTCCTCATCTGCATTCGGAAGTTCATCCCGGACAATATTCAAGAGCCTTTCAGCAAAACGGAAATCCTGCTTCTCCATCCAAATATAGAAAGCCGTGCTTAAAGAGCGCTGCTCACTGTAGGCGCGTTCAAGAGCCACTGCCACATCGGCAAGGGCAGCATCAACTGGATCGCCGTGATCGGTTAACGGAATTTCAGGAAGGAGCAATAGCCGGCGAGCAAATGCAGCCTCAACAGTATCGACATCCTGGACTAGCCAATCGGCCCCATCTTCATGTAAGGAGGGCAGATTATCTCCGGGCAGCCTTAAATCTCCAGCCAACTGGTAGACAGCTCGAGCCGCTGCGTGAGCCGCTGCTACAACACTGGGCCGGTCATCCAGAGCTATGATGTTATTCAGACTTTCAACGACAGGCGGCAGTGCTTGCCCGAGGTTGTCTACTAGTTGTTCAACCTGTTGTTGGATCCAGTCCCCGCGGTCTGCAATATCCTGCTGTTGAATAACCAACTCACACCAATCCAGGCCAACTCTACATGCGTCTTCAAACAAGCGGTGAAGACTCTGAAGTGTGCTCCCAACAATACGGCGCGGCTTCGGATTCTTAAGTTTGCGCTGCGCCTCGTCAATCCACCGATCGGGATCGCTTTTCCTTTCGAGAATGGCTGCCTGGATCTCATGCACTCTCTCCCTCTCGTCATTCATTACGGGAGAGAGCAGTTCATATAATGAACCATCCTTGGACACCAGATGACGCCAGACATCATCGGCAATTCGGTACTTTAACCGCCGCATGGGCGCGTTATCGAGCCAGCGCCGAACATTCTGTGCAGCATCTACGACAGCTTGCTCGCGCTTCTTCTCGTTTGCAATATCAAGAAGCTGGTTAGGACCAAGCGCGATATTAAAGTTGGCAAATTGCTGGATGCTAGTGACAAGCAAATGAAATTCCGGACAACATCTGGGTACACTAAGCCAACCAATCAGGCCCGTAGAAGGGGCAAAAAGAGTTGGTCGAAGTGCTGCTGCCAGCCCCAGAAGAGCCTCTGTGTCACTGTTGCCTGGCTGTTTTTGTGAGCGGACTAGCTGTGTGAGATAACTCTGAACAGACAAGTTGTAGCCACGGTGCAGCCAACGAGCTGCCTGTACAGCGCCCAACAACCAGTCTGGAGCAGGAGACTGACGCGAGACGGCCATGCTCCGCGCCATCCAATAGGCTCCAGCAAGGTCACCCTCGGCGACCATCTGCCAGAACAATGCAACTTCTTCGTCTTCGATGGCCCGAACGGCGCTGTTTAGCGTATCGTCGCTAATCCCGGACGCAGTCCCTTCCTTGATTATTGCCTCGGGCGCGATTTCTGTTTCTGCCTCAAATTCTGGCCCCGGCGCCACAGGTTCGTGCATACCTGTCTCGTCCGTTTCGATGACATCCGCCTCAAGAGCAGCTGCCGGCCCATCGGACAATGGCGCTTCTTCTGCCACCTTTTCGTCAGTCTCAGTAAATGGAGACACGAAGCTGTTTCTTACTGCACTGTAAAGCGCAACGATTTCATCTCCCGTTTGGCGCTGTTGTTCATGCTGAGCCTGCTCCTCAACAAAAGATGACGCTTGCATGCTTCGCAGTTCTTGAAAGAAAGCCAACTTATCTGCAAGCGCATCAATCGAAGCGGCAATGTCCTCTAATTCATCAGCTACACAATTTTCGATGGACCAGTACTGGACTTCATCAATACCGAAGTACGGGAATAGTTCAGCGAATGACTGCAAAGAGGAAAGGGCATCCGCAAGGCGTGTGCGACAATGTACTGTGGATTGCTTTGTCTGGATGACATGCGCAAGATTCTCGCAGATGCCGTCAACCGATACCCAAAATGGATGACCTGCGGGTAGATCGATCAGGATGCTCAGCCAGTCCTCCCATACGAGATTATTCGTCCCGAACGGCAATGTTTGCCGAATGTCAAAAGTGAGCGAGCGACTGGCCTTGAAGGCATCCGCTAACTGCTCATAGTGTGCCTGAATCTTCCTTCCCAACTCAAACTGTTGCCTCTGAATCCTAAGATCGCCGGAAAAGGTGGGGTTTGGATACTTGGTGTGCAGGATAGCGTACTCACTCAGTTGCTCAGAGAGCACCCGAACTTGCTCTCCCAGAGTTTCTGGGAACTCCACTTGGCTGATACGTGATGGCCAATCATCGACCTCATCAAGGTGGAAGTAAGCGAACCATTCACGCAGTTCCTTTAGATCGTCCACAGCCTGCCGAAGTACATCGAGCTCGATCTGGCGTCGCTCCTTCTTCTCTTGTGCCAGTTGACGGACATCGGCGACGAATGCTAAACCGTCATCCCATGCAGGGAGGCTGGCAGGAAGCGCGGATAACTGGTTAAGCCATTCATCAATTTCTGCTCGATTGTCATCCGCCTCATCCAGAGACCCGGATATTATCTTGATTTCCTGCATCGTTTCCTGTTCAAGCGGCGCCCGGCCGGTCAAACAACACAACATCAGAGCGACATGGTCAAGGCGATACGATCCCCCCAGAGTGAGGAAGCTGGAGGCAAGATCGAAAACCTCTTCAAGATCCCACCAGTCTTGGAAGCCCTGCTTATTCAAACGAATCTCGCGTGGAGAGATTCCCCGTCCGACAAGAAATTGGGTAACTTCCGCAGACAGAGAGGGTTGAGACGCGACCCAGGCACTGAGCAGTGCTGCATAGAGAAGCTCAGTTTGTTTACCATCCGCCTGGAGTCGCCTCAGGACTGGCCGCACCAAACGGTCAGTTGAGACTGTCTTCAACGAATGCTGGCTTCGAACCCCTTTCAGATTGGCAGCGCGAAGTGCCTGATCCAGGTCACTCGCAAATGGCTCTGGCAGATTATCTCTGTCATCAAGCACTTGGTGAACGAGACGCTCAAAATCATCCGCATCGAGGAGGGACTGAACTGATGTATAGCTGAAGAAAGGTTCCCCGGGGTGACCCATGGTAAGCTCCTCAATCTTTACTCGCCCTAGTGCTGGCAGGTGCCGTTTCTTGCGACTAAGGGGAGAAATCTAGAAGCAGGCTAAACAAGGGGTTCGATTGCCCGAGTATGACAATCTCGTAGATACTCAAAATTATATGCACTATGACTAAAAATGGAAATTGGCCTTCACCCGGAGGCTGCTAGACTAAACATAGAGCTTTCCCTGGGTAGTAGGCCTGTTATAGCCCTTCCTAGAGTAGCTCTTTCACGCCAGCCTTGAGCATCGGCTTGTCCGTGCCACTTGGCTCCAAGCAGGAGGTCAATGATTAGGTTGAGCGCGTCTGTGGTCTTCATGAGCTTGAGCGTGTCTATCAGTTGGTGCGGGTAGGCTACTGTCCGCGCCACTCAGCGCAGATTTCGACGACACTGCGAGCAATCTCATCCACAATTTCCGGTGTGACCGGCGGAGCGAAGAGATCGGAAAAAGACAGCGTACGTAATACAGCTTTACGCATCTCATACTCAAGCCGTAGAAGGTGAGTGACAAGGGCTTCTAACCGCTGCTTCTCCTCCAGCTTGCCAGCCAGAGCGCCGAGCGCATCTGCGCGGAACCGCGCAAATTCGATGGCAAGAGCAGCATCCAGAGCGCGCTTCAACAACACCCCCTCCAACTTGTCGGCCAAGGCGGCGAGCGCCTCTGAGCGGTACCTCTCATCCTCGATGGCGAGAGCGGCGTCCAAGGCTTGGCTCAGTACCTCCTGCTGCCTCTTCCCTCCCAGCCTGTCGGCCAGCTTGCCGAGTACCCAAGCACGGGGCCTCTCATCTTCGATGGTGAGGGCAGCTAGGGCTCGCTCCAGCAGCGCCCCCTCCAGCCTACCGGCCAGGGCGGCGAGCGCCCATGCGCGGTCCCACTCATTCCAGATGGCGAGGGCGGCGTCTAAACCGAGACGAGAGACCTGTTCTCGCTCCTCACCTTGAACCTGCTCAACGCCTAACAGCGCTGTGTACAACTCGGCCCGCTGTTCTGGCTCTGGCATGGTGGCCGCGAGTGCCAGTGCGCGAGACGGTGACCATACGCCTTCTCTGCACCGTCTGCGCAACGGGTTCGGGAGGATAATTTGCACTGAGTGAGTTGATGCTGGTGCGTATCAGTGCGTAGCGGACGCACCTTGCCAGTTCCGTTGGGGTTTTGCCTGTTTTAATCTGCTCCAGGACCTGCTTGTGTGCGACATCCCTCCAGGCAGTTATCAGGTCATTGATGAAACCACCATATAAGTAGCCGCTTGCTTCAAACCGGGCCCTCAGCCACCGATCGTCCTGGAAGAGGCTGTGTAGTTCTTGCACGTCGTCAAGAGCCTGGAGATGGTAGACAAGGTGGTAATACAGGTAGCCATCATCTTCAATCGTGTACCACGGCTGACCATTCTCATTGTAGTTCCTGAGCAGGCTGCGGTGGGTGTCTTCCCACCTGCCCGCGGCTCGGAGTTGCTGGCTCATGTACTCACCGATGACATCATGGATGCTGATGCTCGCCGGCTGGCCGGAGTGCTTCTTATAGAAGTGACCCGCCATCCTGTTCAGAAGCTGTTCGGCCCTGAAGCGCCCCAGTTGCGCCGTGGCGGCCCACAGCCTGTAGATGACCGTTTCAGGGATGTTCTCATCGGACGGGAAGACACCCAGCTCAATCAGATGCTGCTTATACCACTCACGCTCGGCGGGATCGGCTGAGAAGGCGTTGAGGCTGACGCTCATACTTGTAGCCAACGCCTGTTGCCGGCTCGCCGGGTTGCCACGATCGACGGCTGTCACCTTCTTCGTCCAAGCCCGCTGCAAGCCAGTTCAGGGCGCTCGCGAGGCATGTGCCATCCTCTACCTTCTTTCTGAGCGCCTGCCCAAACAGCTCCAGCAGCAGCGGCCACTCACCCAGTCTCTCTGTGAGTGCTCTAACCTGCTCGTACTCTGGCGTACCATTGCCCGACGCGCACTCTCCGGGAGCTGGTTGATCAGCATCTGGGTCGCTTCAGGGCCGGCCATCTCCTCAACGTAAACATTTCTTGCCCCCAGCCGCTTTGCGCCCCCCACGTCGCGTGTCGTGATGAGACGCAGGCACTGGTCATCGTTCAAGAACGCCTCGACATGCGCCTCGTTCCACACATCGTCGAGGATAATGAGACAATGGCGGTGAGCGAGCAGTTCGCGCAGCCGGCTCGCCGCAGCTTCCACTGTGTTGAAGCTCTCCACCCGGCTGCTCAGGGCGTTGACCATGTCAGTGAGCTTCCCGGTGAGGTTGCGAGCCTCTTCGCCGATTTCAACCCAGAGGATGCCGTCTGTGTAGGCATCGAGGATGTCGGGGTCGTAGCACGCGGCCAGGGCCAGAGACGTCTTGCCAAACCCTGGAGCGCCAATCAGCGCTACTCGCCCTTCCTGAGGACCTCCCAACGCGTCAAGCAGTTCGGCGCGTATCTCAGCATACGTGCCGGGCCGCTCCGTAAAATAGCCGGGCAGGATGCGCGGGATGATGGACGGAATGGGCCGCGGCTCGTACGGCTCGCGTATCAGGGTTAGGAGCCGCCCCCAGTTATTGCCGTAGTCGGGGTGCCCCGGCGTCAGGTTGAGAATGTCCAGCTCGCTGAGCCAGCGCGGCATGTCGGCGAAGAGGTCATCCTGGAAAACTACCGGTATCACTCTTGTGCCGGTCCGACGGGCGTAGGTCCACTCGTCATGCACGACCCGCGAGCGGAGTGACTGCGGCGTCATGACCAGCACGACGACGTCCACGTTGTCGATGGCATCCGTAATCTGGTGCCACCACTTCTCCCCCGCCTCCAGGCTGACCACATCCTGCCAGACCTGAAACCCCTCTTCTTCAAGCTTCTGCCGTAAGGCGTGCGCGTGCTCCGGCCATCGCTCCGGGAGTAGGAAACGAACACCTTGCGCTCGACCACGGGGGCAGGGGGGTGCCGCTCGATGGCAGCGAGAATGTCTTTGAGCAGCCGGACAAGCTCCCGGCTGAGCGCTGTCTGCTCTTGCGCTTCCTCGTGCAGGCGCAGAATCGTATGTGTCTGGACGGGTTCCCGCAACTGGGGAAACGCCTCCACCATCCTGGTGGAAAAGACAAGCAGATACGCATCTACCGCAGCCCGGTTGCGCTCGGCAGACACGCCCTCGGCTGAGAGGGCATCGAGCAGCGCGCTCCGCACTCGCTCAACATTCCCGTGCTGGCAGAACGCGTCCGCTGCCTCGACGAACGACGGCAGGTCTGCAACTGGCAGGTTGATCACACGGCCCACCAGCTCGGGGTCGACGGGCTGGTGCTTCTCAATGAACTCCCGTTCAGCAGCCTGGAGCACTCCCGCCCAGCTTCTTAAGGTGCTGGGCGCGTCTGTACGGCTCCGCTAGCACGTCTTGAGCCTCCTGACCGAGGACTTGCGAGGTAAGATGCCTGACGAGAGCAATGGTTAGTTTGCCTGCATCAGGTAAATGCTTTCGGACTTCTTCAGCGGTGATGGGCATGATGGTGCTCCGTAACGGTGAGTGCTTCGCCTGTGAGGCTCAGCGACCCTTGCGAGATTGTCAACAATGCCGTTAGGAGTCCCGCTGGAAGGGGACTGCGCGCAAATCGTGGCTGCTATTGTGGCATGGTATGTCTGATGTTAAATCAGGCTTGCGGCTCGCCAGCCCGGTATCCACCAGTATACAATCGAGTCGATCGCGGCCTTGAGTGCTGCCTTACCAGCGTCTGTAGGCGCGCTCACGAACAGCAGATCGATCAATACTGCGAGGAGTCTTCTCGTCCCGGGCATGGACAAATGTCTCCATCATTAAGAGGGACGTTAGGACCATTAAATAGTAGTATAATTAGTAGACAAATAGAGGAATATTAGTGTTCTTAAATCGGGGCTGTACAGGTGAGACCTACCCGGTCGCATAAGGATTATGCGACCGCCAAAGTCTTATAGTATTGAGGAGGCGGAGGGGCTGATAGCTAAGTCCCTGTGTGTCACCAGCGCCAGGAATCAAAAGAGCCAGGCTAATCGCCTGGCTCTCTCTGTGGGCCTATACGGGAGCGACGGGGGCAAATTATCACACAAGTGAACCACGTCAATCGGCTTCTATCCTCGTGCAGGGCCCATGACGGCCCTGTTTTACAGCTCGAGAATCCACTCATGCAACGCTCGATGTTTACCCTCAACAGTGCTTCTTAAATCAAACCCGCCCGCTCGATAGAAAGAATTCGCCGCAAGTTCCGTGGGGCACTTGAGAAAGATGAAGGATTGTCCTTTCCTGCGTGCTTCTTCCCCTAATTCAGCGACAAGCCTCTTTCCAATGCCGCGCCTACGGTGAACCTCATCAACCACAATACTGTATAAGGTCGTTTGCCCATCTTTTCTATGATGATAATGAACAAAACCGAGAACTGCACCATTCTCATCCAAGGCAAGGATGATCTCCGATGCGTCGATAGATTTTGCGAATGCCGCTCTTACAACAAAGCCGAGTTCATTCTTGTGCTGATCTGCTAGTGACTTAATCGCCTCTAGATCTGCTGATATAGCTTTTCGATACAGTACTCTACTGTTGCCAGATGTCATAGTCATCCTGCACGTGGCTCGCAATAGTTCCACCCCCATGCTGACTTTGACGAGGGCGAATCTGCAACATGCTAACGGATTCTCTTTCGTCATCAACAAGTACCGCTTCACCAGTTCGATCAAGCTGCGCAATTAATGCTCTCAGCTCACTACCCATGTAATCTTGGCTAAGTTTGTTCAGCGCAAGTATGTCATCCCGAGATGTCAGTTTGTGACTCAACACGATGTCACACTGGGACAATACCTCCGCATCGATCGCGGAGGGTTGTTGTGTGGCTACGATAAGGGACAGGCCAGGCTGTCGACCTTCTTTTGCCCAGCGAATCAATTGTGGTTTTGCTAACGAACGCCCTGAGCCAGGAATGAACTGATGAGCTTCATCCAGTATCAGCCACACTCGAGGAAGGCTACCAGCTAGCCCAAACTCTTCGCGCAACCTGGCATCCGCCCGTGCTCGGAAGAGATTCCGAGCGACGATCGAAACAACCAAGTTACGCCGACCATAGGCGCCACTTTCCAGACGGCTCACGTCAATGACGTTGATAACGCCCGGCTCAAATATCGTGTCGATTGGCTGATAGCCATCATCACTAAATAGGTGCCAACGGTGTGCAGCCTCAAGTCGGTTAAGTAGAGCTTCTCGCGAAGTCTCCTGTGCACGTTGGTCTCGCTCGACTGCTTTCATCAAGTCGGGCACGGTAAAGAACCCTTTTTCCTCAATCAAGTTCTGTACCGCGCGAAATAGGACAATGCCCATTGGATGGTTGATGTTAGCATCAAAGAGGTCACACCAGCCGTCTGGGCTAAGATCTGAGGCATTTAGGCGCAGCGAGACAGTACTCACTCCCCGCCGGTGTAATTCTGCCAGAATGTCGGGATCGTATAGTTCCTCTTGCACGCCCGGGATTAGCAAGCGAACCCGAAATGACTGAGCGGTTAATCCCCACCGGTAGAGCTCAGAACTCTGGCGGTCATTCCGCATCACCATCGTGTGATATATACCCATAGGATCCACGATGATTGGAATTACCTCTTTACCACCAACCGTGACAAGCTCCTCGACCAAAACCCCTAGTGTGTAGGACTTGCCGCTACCACGTTTTCCGCATACTAGCATGGCACGGGATCCGGTGGCGTCAAGAAATACACTACCATGAGAGCTTATGTCACGACCGAGCATCAGTTCCATGATAGTTTTAAATCCTCACTTTGATGAATGGAACGATTGATTCTTGATAAGAAAGGCCGCCATGTGTACCGCTATCATTTCTGCGAATGGAAGTGCCAAGATAGGGATACGAGAACAAGTAAAATGGTACATCATCACATAGAATTCGTACGGCGAAATCGAGCAGGTGCTCCTCTAGGCGCTGTGTTGAGTATCGAGGCCTGCTTCCTCTTTGGTTAAGAATCTCCCAAGCATGCTCCCTTTTCCAAAGGATGCCATGATCCGATACGATATAAAGAACTCCCAACTGGGATTTCCGCCCCAGAACCGAAATCAGTCTTTCAACGTCGTGCCAGATTGCCTCAATTGAGCTCGCAATCTCATGTGGATGCAGCTCCCGCTTACTGTGAGCTAAACCATCTAAACCTTGCCGCATGATCTGGATATAAGTATTTGCGACAAGCGGTGCGGCTTCCAAGTGCATGAGAATAGCTTCGAAGTTAACAACGGCGTTGTTAGAAATACCTCGAAACATATACTCGGTGACAACGTTATGGCTCGTCTTCCAGTAAGTGTAGCCAAGTGCATTGTGGTAGCCTAAACGATACAGCCTATCAATTATCGATGGCTCACCAATTATGGACGGAAACCCCACCGTTCGTAGTAACTGCTTTGATGAGCTTGAAATGTGGAATGTGATAGAAGGTCCATCAATAAAACAGGGTTGAACGTCAACATCCCAGTCCAATACATCTCCGTAACCCAACCCATCGACAAGAAGCAGAGCAACCACATCGTACTGATTACGAACAACATCGTCTTCGATGGCATCAGCTACTTTGTGATTGGTTAGCAAATGCTCACGAATGTATTCGAGGCTGTACTCTATGTTCCTGTTGATTGCGTCAACAGGAGGATGTTCAGGGGATACAACCTTGGGTAGCCTTTGAGCCAACTCTCTCGAGTCGTCAAGAATCAGAGTTCTTTGGGTTGAGACCGTCGAACGATCATCTAGCTGCGCCACAAACGCGCGAGAGTCCGTAATGATCTGCGTGTCCGCAGAGAGGCAAACCGGTACAAGCGGGTGAATGTCTCCCAGTACGGGTACCCGGTTTAGCAACTCATCCAATTCCGCGAATGTGACGATGCTGTCTACTGGCCGTTTCATCTTCGCACACGTGATACCAGGACTCTAATGCGATGCTTTTCATAAAGGCCACGAAGCACCCGCCAGAACTCGTCCGAATTCATCCTACTGCTATCTAGCCAATCGTAGACGTCAACTGGTTTATCGTTATCACTCGTGTGAAGATGATCTAAGAGATTCTGTTCCTCCGGGGTAAGGGCTATTTGTGCCAGCCAATCACTTAGTTGCTGGGTTCTAAAGGCGAGGTTCTTAGATGCCTCATACCCCTCTACTAGGCAGGCAACTACCTGGTGAAACTGTCCTTCTCCATCCTCCGGGAAATCACAGACCACGCTGATGTCATTGAGCAATGCCTGTAACTTTTCGAGTGTGTCAAGCGTGCTGGTAGCAAGATCGAGTATTTGTCTACCCTCTTCTTCTATTTTTGTCTTATGTTCATCGATCAGATTCTGGAGGAAGGGCGTTCTTAGAATAGCTAGAACGTCTTGGCGGCGAGTTTCTATGACACGGGAAATCTGCCCTTGTAAATCGCAAGCGAGTTTTTGTACTCGTTCATAGAGTAGTCGATATGATTCATCTGGATTCGCAAGGTTGTATCCAAATGGGCGTCCTATCTGCTCACGTGTGTACAGCTTATTGGCCGTGAAGAGTTGATAGTATCTATTTTGGAGATTGATGAAGTCATCTTCGGCAGCGCGACGGATGCCGTTGACTTCTTCGATGAGTTTGCCCAATTGCGCAGCATACACCCTGTGAACTGGCAGCGCTTCGAGCTTGTTCGCCCGGCTACTAATGTCTGCCCGGATGTCGCGAATCAGTTGGTCAAATCGAGCCTGTTGATCCTGGGTTAAGTGACTCATCTGCTGCATTTGATCGAGCAGGTTTGAGCCATCATTGACTAGGCGTTGCCAGTCCAACAGGTGTCGATACATCTCATCAAACGTGTCAAGACGATGGTTAATCCCTTCCAGTTGTGTATGAAGTTGCCGAGTCTCAATCGCACAGCGAGCAATGCCCTTGTAGGGAATGTCCTCCTGGCGAAGTGTAGCCTGTAGTTGCTCTAGCTTATTATGTGCACGATCTACCTCGGCCTTTACGCTGGTTGCCCAGTTCAGAAGTTGTACGCGTAGCACATTAACCTGTCGTTCGTACTCGCAATGGCCGAGAATGGGGCTGGATAGGAAGTCCAACTCCTGTTGTTTGATGGGCTTCAGATTCCTCTGGAGCAGAGAGAGTTGCTGCAGGATTTCCTTCTGTTTTTCTTGCGCAAGCTCACGGAGTTCGGTCTGACGCAGTTGTATGTTACGGCTGAGTCTATGAACCCTCTGCGGATCGGGGGTCCCTGACTGGCGCTCCCTCTCAAGGGCTTCTTGCCAGTTGTCGGCATTCTCACGAAGAGTCAGTAGCTGTTTATTGTCGGGGAGCCCCTCTAATAATGCCTCAACGTCCTGTGAAAACTCACGTATCTGAGCGGCGACAATGTCGAGGTTAACCGTCTGAGAAGGTACTTCGCGAATCCGATGTTTCTGGTGGAACTCAATCATCTCGCGACGTTCAAGCAGGTTGAGCAGTTGCTCAATCTCCTCGTCCTGATACCCGAGACGGCGGCTTCGCTCATAGATCTCGCTGGCGTTAATGACGTGTACTTCAACTGTCTTTCCACCGATCGTGAGGCGCTCAACATTGTCAGAAGTACGCAACCACTCAAGTATTTTCACTTCCAAATCGTGAAGCGTAAAACGTACCGCACCGACGATACCACCTTTCCACTCCCGCTCAATCGTCAGAAATGGGCTAAAATTCCTTATGAAATTATCAAGCCCCGTGTTCGTTGACGTGAGGAGTTTTGCGATCTCTTCCTTTGTGCCTTCTACTTCAACCTCACCACGTTTCTGATACGGGTTGTCCAGCTGAGCAATTGCGTTCGAGTACCTGTTGAGCCAGTTGCTCCACCTACTCTGGGACATGATCGTCTTGTACGTATCCCGGTAGCGATTGTCGAGCAACTGCTCGACGGCCACCTCCGTGATGCGCCCCTCGGACACACCGCCTAACGTCTCACCCACCTTCGGGTTGAACAGGTTTCGAACGGTATTGTACAGCAAGTCTGGCTGGAACCCACTTGCGATGAACTGATCATCTTGCTGCGGGATGAGCTTAGCCGCCCGCTTCTCTTCCAACATCTCATAGATATTCATAAGGACGAGCGGTGACAGATCATAGGGTGACCAGACACCCTCAAGGTGATGTACGATTTGCGGCGTTATGCCCTCTGAGCGGACATACATTAAGTTGATTGGGATGACAACAGTATGATTCTCAAAGTCGATTGTTGCCGGTTCCGCCCACTGGCGTCGTTGATCGGGGTCATCCTGCAGCTCAGAGTGAATACTGAGCCGATACTCAATGGCCACATCGCCGCTGATCGTGGCGTCTTTCCGCTCTTCGTCCTCCCATAGAATCCGGACGTGCACCTGACGGCGGGGATAACGGGCTGCAAAGGACTGGAAATCACCCTGTAGTATGATCGAACGATTGGAAGTGTACGTTGACGGGCGCTCTTCTATAAGAGTCCAGTTCTTGAAGATACTCTGCTTCACGATCCTGGCGAACATGTTAATCGCGCGCTCATGAGTAGCTTTGTGGTGCTCTCCATAAGCACGCCGGAAGTCGCGAATTGTCTGAGAGAGCCAGTCGGTTTTTTGAACGCCTTCGTGCAGGCCAAAGAGCGTGATACCACGTTCTTCGGGTGGGCCAACACTGATGACAATTTCCCCTATGGCAAGACGCATCAATTCTTCAAGGGCCTGATCCACCCCGAATTTTTTCTGCGTTCGGAAGGGAACACCAGATACAGGGTAGGCGGCAGCCAGCTTGACTACGTGTTCGAAGCGTTCAGGATTATTCTGAACAATGGCGCTCTGGAGCGCCCGGCGTGTCACATTCTGGATCTGGTTGTTACCCGCAAACTGAATGGCACCACTAATCAGATCGTCGACAAGATCAATCGGCGTATAAGGAGGGGTTGAGATGCCGTACGTCTTATACCGCTCCACCATGCGGCGGAAGGTGTTGACAACCGTTCTAGGCCCATCCGAGAGATCAGTCCGAGATGCAATCTCACCTAGAGCCTCAAGGGCCTCAGGGGTGACGATATCGGCTGAAACGTCCCGAAAATCAAACTCCTTAGCCAATACATTCCACAGCCGGCTTGCAAACTCCCGATCGTAGACGTTCGTGAGATCCAAGCTGAGTTGGCGCATCCGGTGCAGAAGGTCATTTCGAGTTTCCCTGATCAGGCCCACTTCCTTGAGACCGATGATCAGAATCAGGCCAAAGTTGAGATAGTCCTCACGCGTGAGCAGCAGTTGAATCAGGTTGAAGAGCGGAGCAATCGGATCACTGCTTGTCTTTACACGAGGCTCGATATACTGCTGGATCTCGTCGGCCAGGACCAACAGACCGTCGAAACCGGCGTTGCGAACAATCGCCGTTACTTGTTCGAAGTAGCGGATGTAGTCGGTGGGTTGCAGTTCAAGGATATACCTGCCCTCATGCCAAAGTTCTTCGAGCTGCTGAATACCGATCTTGTATCGCTCAGCATCCTGTTCAATACCCCGACTGGTCGTATCGTCGTACAACCGGTCGAGTTCGGGCACGTGCTGCGGACTGTGAACGCCCAGCCGATATCGGACCCAGCCATGTATCGCCGTCACGAGATCAGAAAGGTGAAGCATCTGGAACGGCGGCACCACCACGAGATTGGCGTCTTCCGCACGTTTCCACAGGTAGAGAGCAGTGCTCGTCTTGCCATACCCATACTCAGCCGTCAGGTAGCCGCGAGGCGCCTTGGCGTCCTTAACGGCCTTAATGACCCTGCTCTCGAACTGTTCAACGTTAAGAGTGCCTTCCCGGCCTTCAGCCGCCCGGTTGATCGGTACGTAGGTGCGCACGTGCCGATTGTAGTTATCCTCAACACGCGAGGGCATTGTGAGAAGATCGGACGCACTAACTGTCGGAACGACTTCCTGCTTCTTGAGAATGAAATCGAGACCTTCGATGCCCATGATTGCTTCTCCATCTCTATACGCAGGCCAGCAAGATCTGCCAGAAATTCGGCTGCTCTGGCAGGTCATGTTGCTGGTAGTAACCAAGCCGCCAGTATGACTGAAGCACCTTGGCGACATCTTCAGCCGTTGGCAAAGGAAGTTCAACTCGGCGCATGGTGACGTCAACAGGTGCCTGGGTGATAAGCACCGTAGACGAGGCGCCGAGTAGATCGGTCTGAGCGAGAACGCGGCGCACACTGTCCTCGTGATGAAAAACATTGTCGACAATGATACAGTCGTGCCCGGACTCGAGCTCGCCCACTAACTCAGGCAGGGCGACGTGTACGGCTCCGACTGCACTCGCAAGAGCCCAGGCAACGTAGGTCTTGCCGCTGCCACAGGGTCCGTAGAGATTAATACGGTTCGGAAAGCGAAGCGCCTCGCACAGCTGATCAAACGCTTGCTCTTGAGTCGCCGTCAGATACCGATCTGGCGACCGACGTTTCATCTCGCTAACGAGCTGCAGCCACCGGCTCATCTCACCACATCTTTCAGCTCTGGGAGCTGGTGTAGGCGAACGAAGCGCCCATAGAATCCGGCCGTCGTGCCGGGTGCAATCAGATGTGGGTATATTGGCAGCGCCCAGTCCAGCACGCGATCGAACGCGTTCGGGTCAATGAGACAAATCTTGCTGATGCTCTCCCGCTTCTCCGGTGTCAGGAGCACGTCAATCCCAAGTGCGTTTTCTTCTTGACCGACTACATATGCGACGGCCAGCACCACCAACTCGGGTGGACAGAAGCTGCGGCGAGAGAATGTCGGCGGTTGCTGTCCGTCGCCCGTGATAACGGGTGGGGATACGGCTTCCAACCAGTTATGTGCGCCGCGCAAGCTCTTGCGACTGAAAGAAACCTCGTCAAAGTTGCTGACGCCTATCTGCGGGAAATACTCCTGGGCGATGTTAATGACTTCGCCGACCTGGGCATCCAAGTAGCTGCTGGTGAGTGCAACGGTGCCATGCTCCCAGTACTGATCGCACACAAGGCGATAGGCCCACGACTGCAGAAACTGAGTGGGAGCATTGGAGGTCCAGCCGGTATACATAAGAAAGTGCAAGATGTCTCCACGGACATCTTCGCGCACTGATGCTAGAGCTAGTCCGTCTGCAGATAGGTGGATGGCCTGTTCTGTTCGGTCGAGAATGCCGAGGCTAGTAGCCGTGCTGTGTATCTCAGTTCTGGAGCCTATGCCTTGAACCGAAAGATACTCCAGTAATTGAGATGCGGAATCAAAGCTATGTCCCGGATTAGCTGCTAGATCAGTAATTAGCGCAATGGTATTTGTAGGATTTGAGTCGGGTGGTATATGAACCGTTAGTCGGACTGGAGCCACTTTTCGTACTCCTCACGGTATCGTACAGAGCCATTGTGATATATCGTTTTGATGACGTCGTGAGCCTCGAGATTAGCCATGTCGACGGTTTCGGCCATCACAATTAGATTGTGAACGGCTCGATACATCTTTGACTCTTGTAGCTGCTGTAAGTCAGCACATAACACACAATTATGTTGTGTCAGCCTCCGCCAATTGTTGAATTGATCAAATGTAATTCCACGCTGGAGTTCCGAAGTCGTATTACGATGGGATATATTGTAGGCTCGCATAAATGGCAAAAAAACCTGCCCAAAGCCCGCTGACTTTAGCCAAGTGGCGGAGTCAAAGGAGTCGGCTTCAATGCCTTTGAGCATTGCAACCAGGGCGGGGGTGCCGAGACCAAAGAGGTGGACCTTGACGTCGTGTGCATGGGCTACCTCAATCACATACTGGGCAAGCTCAATAGCGCTCTGAGTCGCAATATTGACCTCATTATTTGCCCCCATTGTTCCGAAGCTGCCGAAGCCGATCCAGTTAATCCCCAAGCGGAAGTACGCGTCCAGACACGCATCAACCTGCTCGTATGTGTGCCCTTGCACAACAGGCATGGCTCTGGGCTTTAGGGCATCTGGCAATTCGTAGAAAAAGTGTGTACTGAAGTCAATTGTATCCCGGACCTTCTGTGCAACAGTCTCTGGTGAATCCTGAGACAGGGGGACATGATCCGGAAGAGTGTAGAGTGCCGCCCACTGATTCGTCCGATAGATCTCAAGTAGCGGCATGTAGAGTTCTTCGTACTTCAACCGACCAAGTTGAACATAGTAGCCACCGCTATCGAAGTAAATGTCACTTCCACATTCAGCCATCTCTTTCACTAGATCAAGTGAATCCGGACTAATGAAGAGCGGTGTGACTAAGATGTTCTTAAGAGGGTCTACCGAAGCCTGTGCAGTCACTACATGCTGCTGAATCTTCCTTATGTCGCTCGGACAAACTGTCATCGATGCAACGAAACGTAGCTGATGATTCATTCACACTTCTCGGCTGAATAATGAGGCTAGACATCAAGCAGATTCAAGTCGTCTTCCCATGCTACTTCGTTGTCCCAGCGCTCAGCGAGAGCACTGATATCGTTCAGTTCTCTATGAACTATGTCGGGGTACGCCAGAAGCTCGTGTCGAACGTTGATCATTTTTGCGATACGTGCCCCCCAGTAGATCGTTGAGTGCTTCAGGAACGTTGTCGGACTGGATAGGATACAGGCATGTGCCTTTCTACCGATCTCGCGGATGATAAGGCCCGTACCTGCTACTAAGCTAGCAGCTTCTGGTGGAATGTGAGTGACATAGGCGACTACATAGCTGTCTAACCTACCAATCACGCTGGTAAACACCTCTCCAAACAATCTTAGACGGTGATCAATCGGCAGAAAATTCTTCACGTAGTCAATGTAGACGCCTTGATAAGCTGAATCGACTCGAGCTAGATTGGCGCTCCATCCCCGCCACGCCGCTACCTGCCCCTCAAACTCACCAACATAGTCAGGATTGCGCCACACATGCCGTTGAATCAGCGTAGCCGCATTGCTGCGGAGCGGAAATATGACTTCGATCGCCTCTGACAAGGCCTCTCTCATGTGGCGGTCAATCGGCTTCGGAATCATATGTCCAGCAGCCCAAGCTCTTCTTCCCAGAGCAGCTCATCCGTCTCGTCACTTTCGTATTCGTTAGCAGCCTCATCGATGGCAACGAAATCGGGTAGTTCTTGCGGAGGATTCGCCGCAAGCGCTGCTTCCCCTATTGGGGTG
>Ga0134098_1001247_pt1 | contig 22188 bp, 13 predicted proteins | sample 9_3taG_FD_94456 | JGI IMG/M metagenome (GOLD analysis project Ga0134098, IMG submission 94456) | Switchgrass degrading microbial communities from high solid loading bioreactors in New Hampshire, USA - 9_31_10_142_A3 metaG | ecosystem: Engineered > Bioreactor > Semi-continuous > Anaerobic >... | reverse complement strand
TCATACAAATCACTCCTGTCTATGTTTTCTCGTCAATTACATTTTACAGTTTGATTTGTATGATGGGAAGAGGCAATTTGCTTCTTCCTTTATTTTTGCCAATAAAAATTATACTCTAAGTGAGGTGACCCACGGGGCTATGTCATCAACATAATATTCCATATAACGGATACCATTCATATATTCATAACAAATAAATAATACTGAATTACGGGAGGACAGGGTCGTCCGCCCCTACCACTAAATATATCGTCAAACAATAAGTTAAAAAGGAGGCTATAATGTAACAGCCTCCTCTTCCTTATTCAGTTCTTTATTGATAAACTCTTTGCCATTCAGCAATATGCCTGCTGTTTTATCAAAGATCAGATATTAAATTCCTTGATGCTGTCCTGAAGCTTAAGCGTTAATTCCGAAAGCACTGAAGCAGACGAAGTTATTTCTTCCAGATGAGCACTCTGTTCTTCGATAGATGCAGATATTGTTTCCCCTTCTACCTGATTGATATCTGCAATATTCCTTATCTCTTCCATTCCTGCATTGATATCATGAATAAAGCGCTGCACTTCATTAATTTCATTGGTAATATCCTTTACATTTTCATTTACAACTGTATTGGCCTCTGTAATTGCTTCAAAATAGTTTCTTGAACGTTCTGCAATTTCATTACCGGTCTTTATTTGTTCAAGCCCTTCTTTCATCTTAGCCTGCATAGTATCGGACTCAGACTGAACAAGCTGTACGATATCTCCGATTTTCTTAGCTGAAATTCGTGATTCTTCTGCCAATTTTTTGATTTCACCTGCAACAACGCTAAATCCTTTTCCCACTTCTCCGGCACGGGCTGCTTCAATCGATGCATTTAAAGCAAGGAGATTAGTCTGCTTGGAAATGCTGTCCATTGTCTCCAGGATGGTGCTCATTTCACTGGCACTTAGACTAAGCTTTTCTGTTGTAACAGCAGCTTCTTCTATAGCAGTATTGATATCCTTTAACTGCAGCATAAAATCATTAATATGTTTGCTTCCGTCTCTGGCAAGTTGAACGGAATTATCTGAATTATGCATAACTCTTTCCACATTCGATACCATCTTCTCAAAAAGCAAAAATATGTTTTTTACAATTTCACTGGACTTCTGAAATTCAAGATTTTGTGCCCTTACACCATCGGCCATTCTTGTCGAAGCAGTTGCAATTTCCTGTGCAGCCGCACTATTTTGCTCAGAACCCATATATAATTGGTTTGAAGCCAGACTAACCTGATTGCTTAAATCCGAAACTTTTATGATGATTTCCCTTAAGCTGCCCAACATTTTGTTAAATGAGTCTGCCATCTCATTTATCTCTTCACTGGAATCCATTTTGAGCTCTTCAACCTGAAGATTGCCAGCTGCAATCTGAGCCGTTCTTTCACATAACTTTTTAATTGGTCCTACAATCCCTTTTATGATTTTCCATGCAGAAAAAACAGAAGCAATTAATATCAACAACAGTACTATACCACTTATAATCATTGTATTGCGAAAACTGCTGTTTACTTTTTCCTTAACACTGTCACTGTATTCTAACTGTGTGAGAATAAAACTCTGAATACATTCCTCCGTTGTTGTGGTAATATCCCTGATGTCCTCCAGCTTCTGCTCTTTTTCGGTTGAAGGTCTGCCCTGCTCCATCATTTCTTTTAACTGAAGCAGACTTTCATTTAATGTCTCTACCGTATTTGCTACTGCCTCCAGCTTGATTTTACTGTCTTCCGATTCCAAAATACCTTCTATTTTGGCAATATTGCTTTTGGCTTCATTAATAATGTCGGTCTGTCTTCCTTGATCATACGTCATATAACCTTGGACAATTCTATAGAGGTCATAATCAATGTCTTCTTTAATTCTACCGTTAATGCTGTTAATCAATGTGATACTGTTAATAATGGAAGTGTATTGCTTGTTATATTTATAGGAATTAATCATTGTCGAAATATTTAAGGTGCATATCAGCAAAATAATAACCACGAATAATGCCAGAATTTTTGTGCCAATGGAAAGATTCCTTATATAATGCATTGACCGATTGTCCTTCAATCTAGAAACCAGATTAGACATAATTTCGCCCCCTGCTAATTCTTTCGTTATCTATAAAAGTATCCGTCTGTCTTAACCAATAAAACCATCAAGTTTGTACTTTCCCTTATTGGTTAAGCCACCTGACCCTTTTTTTGTACACTTCCCCTGTTTGTCAACAGCTTCTGAATGATCATAAAGATACAGAGTAACGCAGCTATTGCTATTCTGGTCCACCATGAATTTAACGTGCCGTCAAACATAATCAGGTTCTGAATAACACCCTGAGTTAAAACCCCAAATAGTGAACCGATAACATACCCAACTCCTCCGGTTAAAAGAGTACCGCCAATTACCGTCGATGCTATTGCATCCAGCTCCATACCCATACCATGAAGTGAATAGCCTGAAAGCATGTAAAAACTAAATACAATTCCCGCAAGTGCCGAACAAGTCCCGCTTAAAGTATAAACCAACACTTTTGTCCTTGCCACCGGCAAACCCATAAGCAATGCAGACTGCTCACTTCCACCAATTGCGTAAACAGCCCGGCCGAATTTGGTATAATGAGCAAGATAAATTGCTATTACAAGAGTAACCAATGCAATAACAGAACCTATTGAAATAAAGTTGTTTCCGATTATCTTTACTCTATAATGTGCTATATCATTATAGGTCTTGTTTGTAATATTGATTGTCTCAATACTGATCCAAGCCGCTGCTCCTCTTCCAAAGAACAATCCTGCCAGCGTTACTATGAAAGGCTGCATTTTAAAATATTGTATCAGGCAACCTTGTACCAAACCGTATACGGCACCCAGCAGAATCATTAATACCATGGTCAGATACGGATTCATTCCCACATTTTCTACCAAATGAGCAGAAGCCATACAAACCAGACATACCACAGAACCAACCGATATGTCAATACCGCCGATTAATAATACAAATGTCATTCCTATGGACAAAATAATCAGATATGCATTATCAATAAACAGATTCAGAAATACCTGCAAGGATAAAAATGTAGGATACCGTACAGCCCCTATTGCAAACATAAGGATAAAAAGTAAAATGGTTATAATCAGAGGCACATATTTAGAGTTTAACTGCATTTTTTTCATGAGTTAACCCCCTTTTTATCTTAAATACATTCAATATTGCCTTTCTGAATGCTTCTGACTGGACCAAACATATAATAATGACTATGATCGCTTTAATCATAGGGAGTACCTGAGAGGATACACCAATTGCATACATTGTCGTAGTAATGCACTGTACAATCAAAGCACCTATAATGCTCGCAGCAATAGAAAACCTTCCTCCGTTCAATGAGGTGCCTCCTACGGCAACTGCAAGAATTGCATCCATTTCGTACATCAGTCCCGCATTATTTGCATCTGCAGCTCTGATCATAGAACTTATAATTAATCCTGCAATCCCTGCACATAGTCCGCAAAAAGTATAAATAATGATCTTTATTTTTGTTACATCAATTCCGGTGACTTTACTGGCATCCGCACTAACGCCTACGGATTCTATAAAGAGCCCTAATGCGGTTTTCTTAAGGATAATCATTACTATGACAAGCACTACGGCCATAATAATTATGGAAAATGGTATAGGTATCCCGGGTACAAATCCCCCAATATATGCAAAGGGTTTATAATAAACTGTTATAATCTGCCCTTCCGTAATTAATTGAGCGATACCTCTTCCTGCAACATAGAGAATAAGCGTTGCAACCGTAGGCTGAATTCCCAGCTTTCCAACAAGCATTCCATTCCATAATCCGGTCAATGCGGTAACAAGAAGTGCTGCAGCAATTGCTACGGCAAAAGGGTATTTGGGATTCCCCTGAAAATCCCCGCCTATCAATGTACATACAATAGCTCCTGAAATAGCTGCAACGGAACCTACGGAAATATCAATTCCGCCTGTCGCTGCAACCAATGTCATTCCTATTGCCATAATCATCAAAGGAGCCGAACGGTTAATAATATCTATAATTCTTCCGTAGTAATACCCATCCTTCACTTCAATTTTTAAGAAATCACTTACAAAAATAATATTGAATATAATCATCAATGCCAGAGCCACCAAGGGCCAGAACAGTCTCGCTCTTACTAACTTTTTTAATCTATTCTGCATCCTTTTGCCCTCCCGCTATTGTCTGCATAATGTATTGTTGATTCATTTTATCGCCGGTCAATTCTGCAATCTTCTCTTTATCTCTGTACACTGCCATTCTTGTGCAGCATCTTAATTCTTCCTCAAGTTCGGAAGATATAAATACCACTGCCATACCTTCATTGGCCAACTTAATAATCAGTTTTTGTATTTCGGTTTTTGTTCCTACATCAATTCCTCTTGTCGGTTCATCCAAAATTAATAATTCAGGATTGGTAGCAAGCCAACGCGCCAATATGACCTTCTGCTGATTGCCGCCGCTCAGATTCTTGACCAATTGATCCGGTCCCGAAGTTTTAATATTCAGCAGCTTAATAAACTTATCCGCAACCTCCATTTGTTCTTTTCTTTTAATATGCTTTACTGCTCCACGCTTTGCCTGCAGAGCCAGGATTATATTTTCTGCAACACTAAGGTCACCAAAAACGCCCTCCGTTTTTCTGTTTTCCGGACAAAAGGCCAGGCCCTTTTTAACAGCCGTCTTAGGTGAATTTAAATGTACTTGTTTTTCATTGATATACATCTGACCTGTATCAGGCTTGTCAATGCCAAATAACACTCTGGCTGTCTCCGTTCGTCCCGACCCTAACAGGCCTACAAGGCCTAAAACCTCTCCTTTATTTATTTCTATATCAAACGGCTTGATTGTACCCGTGCGTCCAAGCCCTTTTGTTCTGACAAATGCAGTTTTATCTTTTCTATCACTGATTTCCTTCTTTTCTTTATTGAAATTGGATAAATCATCAATATCTTTCCCAATCATTTTAGCAACCAATTGTACTTTTGGAAGAGAAGCAACGTCATATTCTCCTTCCAGCTTACCATTTCTCAATACTGTAATTCGGTCAGCAACCTCATATACCTGATCAAGAAAATGGGTGATGAATATAATACCTAAGCCTTTTGCCTTCAGCTGACGAATTACTTCAAAAAGCTTTTCTGCTTCCTTTTCATCCAAGCTTGATGTAGGCTCATCAAGAATAAGAATCTTGGCAGATATATCAAGTGCCCTTGCTATCGCTGCCATTTGCTGAATAGCAACTGAGTAACTGGACAATGGCTTGGTAACATCAATACTGATATTAAGCTTTTTTAATGCTTCATCCGCCCGTTTATTAATTTCCTTCCAATCAATCCTTCCCATTTTCTTTGGCTCTCGGCCAATATAGATATTTTCCGCTACGGATAAATTAGGACATAGATTTACTTCCTGATAAACCGTACTTATGCCTAAGGCCTGCGCCTCAAGGGACGACTTTGGAAGTATTCTTTTTTGATTAAGGTATATTTCTCCTGCGTCTAACTTTTCTACTCCTGTAAGAACTTTTATTAAGGTAGATTTGCCAGCACCGTTTTCACCCATTAATGCATGGATTTCTCCTGCACGAAGCTGAAAATCAACATTTTGAAGCGCCTTTACTCCTAAAAAGCTTTTACAAATTCCAACCATTTTCAAAACAGGATCATTTCCACCCATTTACATTGCCCCTTCCTTATGAACTAACTTACTTCAGGTTTAAATGGATAAGGGAGTCCCATTGAAGGACCCCCCCTAATCTGGAACGGTTTCCGAGTAAATATTTGTATTTTGGCAATTATTAATACTGTCTGTTTGGCAATGCTTCTGCTGCATTCTCTATTGTAAACAATTGTTCTTCTGCATAAACTTTCTTAGGAACTTCTTTTCCTGCTTCAAGGTCTTTTATGGTCTGAACTAAAACAGGACCTGTAAGAGGTGAACATTCCTGAGAAGCATTTAATTTTCCGGCAATAATAGCTTCGAATGCACCTTTAACACCGTCAATAGAAACAATCTTAATATCTTCACCCGGCTTCAATCCGGCTGCTTCAATAGCTGAAATAGCACCAAGTGCCATATCATCATTATGTGCAAATACTAAATCAATGTTACCCTTATCAGACTTTAACCAGGATTCCATAACTTCCTGTCCTTTTGCACGTGTGAAATCACCGGTCTGTGATTTAACGGTCTTGAATTTTGTGCCGTTCATAACATCTGCCCATGCTTTTGCACGGTCAACAGCAGCACCTGAACCAACGGTTCCTTCCAGCTGGTATACATTAACAACTTCTTTATCCTTAAAGCCTAACTTCTCTTCATTCTTTAATACCCATTCAGCAAGGTTTTTACCTTCTTTGTAGAAGTCTTCTCCAACCCATGCTACCCACAGGTCTTCACTTCCGTCAGCCGTTTTTACAGTTCTGTCAACCAATATAACAGGAATATTTGCATCTTTCGCTTCTTTTAAAACAGTATCCCAACCTGTCTCAACAACAGGCGCCAATACAATATAATCTACTTTTTGTGCAATAAAGGATCTGATTGCCTTGATTTGATTTTCTTGTTTTTGCTGTGCATCTGAGAATTTCAGTTCAAAACCTGCTTCTTCACAAGCTTTTTTAATTGAATTTGTGTTAGCTGTACGCCATTCGCTTTCTGCACCGATTTGAGAGAATCCTACCACAATCTTCTTATTTGTTGATTCTTCTTTCTTTTCTTCTACCTTCTTTGTGCCCTGACTGGAAGCATTATCAGAAGCTTTTTGCTCTTGTTTGCCTCCACAAGCAACTAATGAAACTATCATTAGTAAAGCAACCACTAGAGAAATAATTCTGAAAATTTTTTTCATTCTTTTTCCCCCTCTTATATTTGTTTATTTGAGTTTATTTTGTATATACTGTACATTTCACCCGGGTGAAATATACAATATAGCTTAACTTTAATTATAGATTGAATGTCCTCTAACAACAATAAATTAATTTTTGATAATAGTTTGTTAATTTATTACTTGTTAATATTTGTAAAATCCAAATTCCTGTTTTATATAAAGCATTAATGTAAAATATAGAACGTTTTACCGGATAAAAGCTTTATCAATTTCTTCCAATCTCTGAATTTATCAATAATGTTAATAATTATATCAATGTAAAATTTTATTTTGACTTACCAAATAATAGTTACCGTTTTAAGTGAATCATTATCTATGTTTGTTTTTTTATGATTTTATATCAATATTTTTTAAATTTTATTCGCTTCTAAATTCTTTGGGGGTTACTCCTACAATTTTCTTAAATAAATAACTAAAATAATGCGGATTATTATATCCTATGCTGTACCCTATTTCAGAGCATTTTTGCGTAGTGGTCTTTAGAAGCTCCATTGCCTTTTTTATTCGAATTTTCGTTAAATAATCTATGAAGGTTTCTCCGGTTTCCTGACTAAAAATAGAACTGAAATAGCTGGGACTGATGTTAACATAATTTGCGATAGTTTCTAATGATATGTTTGATTCAAAGAAATGATTGTTAATATATTCTTTCGCTTTATCAATGATAATTTCATATTTGTTTTCTACTCTGCTGTCTCTGAATTCAAAAATTCTGCTTAAAATGCCTTCAACCGTTGTCTTAAAATCCTGAAGCGAATCAATACATGAAACCATGTACTCCAAATCTTTTATTTCCGGAACAATATCTCCTATATCCCCTCCCAACTCGGTGACAAACTTCGAAGCTACAATAACAATATCCATAAATAAATAATAAATATATATAAATGAGCTGATTTTATTTTTTTCTAATTTTTCTGTGTATTCATCGATTACTTTCAGCATGTCGGCCTTTGAGCCGTATTTCAGGCAATCTAAAATATTTACCTTGTCAAGGTTTACAAAATTTCTTTTTGCAGCAAATGATATCTTGATATCATTCGTATAAAGAATTTTATTCTTTGCAAATATATTTTTGCAATTCCTTATTGCTTCAGCATCTTTTAAAGATTCCGCAATTCCTTTGAATCTTTCTCTCTTACTGCCTATGCTTATGGTTAGTCTGTGTGATGTATTGCTTTCAACTTCATACTTAATGGTATTTGCCAGATTAAGTGCAGAAGACTCCATATCAGAGTTACCATCAGACTTTATAATCAATACGACCTCCTTCGGCTGTCTCTTGAATGTTATAATATCCTGTCTTTGGTCTATAATATTATGTATGATGGTTTCTGCTTCCAGGAATTCCCTGCATTCATTGTTTACACTGCCCCTTTTGGGCATATCCATTTCTATAATCATTACAAGGTAGTACCTTGCTATAATATCGATGTTATAGAAATGACATTTCTCAATAATTTCTGTTGCCGGTACAAGCCCCAGGGAAACTTCATTTAGAAAAATATCTTTTAATTTTGAAACATTGCTATCCAATATTTTTTGAAGCATTTCAACAGAATCTTTATCCTTTTTTTCATTTTCAATCAGCATAGCAGCTTTATTAAGGCTTTTCATTAACTCACATGGCTCCGCAGATTTAAGCAAGTAATCCGTTACTCCTATGTTAATAGCCTCTTTTACAAATTCAAACTCACTATGCTCACTTAAAATGATAAGCTTTATCCAAGGCATGCTTTTTTTGATAATATGACTTAATTGAAATCCGTCCATAAAAGGCATTATTACATCTGTTATTATAATGTCCGGCTTTAAATCTTTAATTAAAGGGAGAGCCTTTTCTCCGTCCGGTGCTTCACCTGCAACAAAAAAGTCCGTACCGCTTAATTGTATATTCTCTTTGATATAATGCCTGAATTCTGTTTCATCGTCTACCAAAAATACCTTGTACAAAGTCTCACCTCACTAAACAGACTAATCTTGTTAAAATATATTTATATTCCTATTTATATACAATTGTATACTTATTCAATTAATAACACAATCATCAATTTTTATTTCATCTTTATTTTTTCCTGTATATCCTATATATCAATATATTAGCAAAACTCGTCCCAGATGATGAAATTAATGCTTAAAAAACCAAAAAGACTGCTGTTCTTACACAGCAGTCTTTTTGGTTTTTTAAACTAATGTATGGTATGCTGATATCAAGAGACTTAATTAAGTGTAAATACTCCGGATACCGGCTTCATGTCTGAACTATTAATATTTGAACCTTCCCATACAAACACCTTTACCTTGCAGCCATTTACATTGGACGGAAGAGTAAAGCTTGGAGTTAATTCAGCTCTTGCACCGTCTGCTATACTTTCAGCATCATATGCTACATCCAGAAGAGTATTATTTTCATCATACAAAGCCATAATAGCTATTATGTTTTGGGCATACCCTGTAGTATTATTAATATTAACCGTTGCTTGAAGCTGCTTATTTGCTTGCAATGTTCCTAAATTGAACTTAGTACTTATTTCAAAATCGGAACTTAATAATGCTATTTCTTCAGCACTTAATGCTCTGTTATATATTCTGAAGTCCGTAATAACAGCTTTAAGCATTTTATCAGGATATGAACATTTGCCTATATAGTTTGCAATGGTTTCTTCTATATCCTTTGGATCCAGTTTGATATTCGTGCTTTCTGCAACAAGCACACCGTCCTCATATATTCTTCCGGTATCTCCCGAAAGTGTAACGGTTATGGTCTTCCATTGTCCCCTTACCATGGCAGATTCTTTATTTACAGTCTGTTCACCTGTCCACCTGTTTACGGAAATAGAAGATCTAAATTTACCACTTGAGTCTTCCAATAAACCAAAGTAGCGGCTGCCTTCTACCATAGCATCATTCACCGAGCAGAAAGAGAATATCCATGTTGGTCTATCATTGTCCGTTTTTACAAAGACCTTTGCGCTAACGGTAATATCAGTAATATCTTTTAAAATTCCGTTAGGCATCTGCACATAGTCATCCACTCCGTCTAATGACAAGCCTTCATTCGCAATCCATACTGCCCCACCATATACGGTACCATGTTTTTCATGCCCTGAAGCATCATTAACCACCGTACCGCTGGCTTCATCAAATTTATACCATAACACCATGTCTTCTTTTACCGTTACATTCGCATAATATGCTTTACCACCATAGGTAACCGTAATCGTTGCAGTACCTTCATTTATACCCGTAACAACTCCAACTGAATTTACAGAAGCAATATTATTATCGGAAGATGCAAATGTAGCATCTGAAGTAATATCCGATGAAGTATCCCCATTTAACAAGCTTAAAACCGTATTATGGGTCCTGCGCTTATACAGCGTATAATCAACAGAATCCAATACAATTTCAGGTGCACCTTCGTATACAGGGATTACACGCACCGTATTTGATTTATCAGATTCTTCATCGGCCACATTAAGATAAGTCATCTTATAATAATAGATGCCTCCTGCTACAATGCTGCTGTCGGTATAACTTGTAGCAGTACCACTGTAAATAAGGGTAGCTTCTCCGTCTTCTGTGTTTGATCTATACAGTTTATAACCGGTTGCTCCTGTTACCGACTCCCAGCTTAATACTACATTTGGAATTGTTTTTGAAGTACATGACAGTGTTGACGGGTTGGTTTCCCTGTCTGTAGTTGTACAGCTTACAGGCAGAGTCAGCGCAGATTCTCCGGCTTCACTGACCGATGATACTCGATAATAATACTGTTTTAATGGTTCAAGCTCTCTGTCTCTTACTGTCGTACCTGCCTGATTGGTTATTATCTTTGTATACGGTCCTGCTTCTGCTTCCGCTCTGTATACATTGTATCCTGTAGCACCATCAACTGCTTCCCATGATACGGCTGCCGTAGTTGAAGTAGGTACTACAGAAACATTGGAAGGCATTTTGTTGCTGGCAAAGGTATCCGAATTCTCATATAAATACAATACTTCCTCGTAGGTCAAAGCCCTTGAGTAAATCCTTATATCGTCCATCAGCCCTTTAAAATCCTGATTCCCGTTAATATTATCTCTGTTTCCATAGGCCCATTGTGTACGTCCGATGAAAAGACCGTTAGCCAAACCGGATGTATCGCCTAATTCTCCCAACGAACGCATTTCTGCCGCCGAACCTTTTTCAATTTTTAATGTTTCGGCTCCGTCGATATACAGTGTCGTTGTTCCATTGTTATGGATCATTGTTACCAGGGACCATTTATCGGTAAAAACATAGTTCCCCATGGCATAATTTTCAGCACTTGTACCCTTTGTACGGTCTCTCATATATAAGGTTCCGTTATCCTGATACTGAACAAATATACTGTTCATTAAGTTATCACCTGATGAACCCTTACTGCCTAAATCAAACAGTCTTGATGTTGTATTTCCCAATGCCTCCGGCTTAATCCACATGGAAATTGTATAATTATCCGTAATCTGATTATTAAAATTATCCGGCAGCTTTAATGCCGCACCAATCTGTCCGTCACCTTGATTACCGGGGAATCTTACAGCCCCGTTCTCAAGAGTAAGGCTGGCATTATCATTTAGAACAATTGCGTTATTCCCGTTTCCTGAAGCATCCGGTACATTGCCGTCTTCAGCAAAGGCATCAAATGTGTAAAGCGCAATAAGATTGTCAGGAGCTACTGCATTTTCATTATTCAAACAAGTAATTTTGAATACTCTTGTCACGGTAGCGGTACCATTGGTAACCGTTGCCGTCAGATTACAAATCTTTGATACAGCCGGCGGTGTATATGTTCCACTTCCGTCATCCTGAACGGAGATACATGGGTCGTCACTGCTCCATGAAATCGTAGTGTTATTGATACTTGATACCGGAAGCCTAAATGTTGTTGCTGATGTAAGCTTATATCCCGGTATTGCCCCTTCGGTATCAATGTTGATTGCATTGGCTGCATCGATAACAGGCTGTTCAGGGTTTGCAGTAACCTCAATGTAAGGTCTATTTTCTTCTGCATCTTCTCTGGAATAGAATGATAACGCAGCAGTTGCTGTAAGTTCAATTGAAACCGCTATATCATCGCCTGCCTGCTTGCTTTTCACATAATTCGTTATATCAAATTCAATCCAACTATTAACAGCAGCACCTTGTGAAATAACTGTTCGCATTATTTCCGAACCTCTTTCAGGTGCATTAGTAGCATTTAAAACCATTTCTTCCCAATCTGTCGGTGCAATATAAACTACTGCAGTTTCATCACTTGGACCTTTCCCTCCACTACTTTGATTTAAGTTGGTAGTTTTGATCTTAAGCTTTAATTTTGCACTAGCAATATTTTGAACCACTGTATCTGCAGGTAAAGTAAATTGAAAGTAAGGTATTCGCGTATTTGCTGCTTTCGCTCCACCAAGTGCCAGCTTAAGCTCAGTACTTGATCCATAATTTACATTTGAAGTTCCTTCAATATAAGTATCCTTGGAAATTGGTATAGAATATGTAGTAACATCAGCCTGTACAACAGGGCTTACAGCAACAAACATTGTTGCAATCATGGTTAACACCAGTATTAAGGATAAAAACCTCTTTTTGTTCTTCATTTAGCTTTCCTCCCTTTTTATAATTTACTGCAATACTATAAGTAATTGCAGTTATTTTTCTTTAAGACCTACTCTTCGTGAATGAGCTTTTAAAAATCACTTTATAGAATATGCTTATTTTACACTATATGTAATCATTTGTTAATCATAGGTTTTTTCCACATCCTCATTTTTTGCCTGTACATTTTTATTAATTACGAATTTTTAATATATTTCCTTTTATAAAAAAAATAGTTCACTGTTTAGTGAACTATTTTTTAACTTAAATATTCTAAAACTCCTGTGCAGGCATATAAGGAATTCTATTTGTAAAACTGTCCCACAGATAGACTTTCAATTTGTATTTTTCAGGCTCTTCGATATTAACATTCATACTTGTACTGAGCTGTTGCAATTGATTGCTTTGTATAGAATCAACTGAGCATAACGAAACCCTTTCAAGTTTATCCTGTCCGTTTTCATGTTTTATCAGTGCCAGAATCAGCTTAACATTTGCCGCAGACGGATTATCATTTCTTATATTAACAGCTGCAGTTATGGTGTCATTTACAGGGCCTTCCATACTGCTAAAATTCAATGTTTGTGACAACTCTGTCCGACCTGCTCTTACAGATGGCGGAGCAATTGTTAAGCCTGAACTGATTGTAACATGGTCTTCTATAAAAATAGTTGCTATGGCACTGCCAAACTCCACGCTTCCTGTCGGATCCAGCAAATGGACATAGAAAAATTCATTTCCTTCTATTTCCGTATCGTCATTTACTTTTACAGTAATGGAACTTGTCTTCTCTCCATCTGCCATACTTATTGTTCCACTTGCCTTAATATAGTCGGTTCCTTCCTTTGCGGTACCGTCAACCGTTGTATAATCAAAGGATACGGAACCTATGCCGCTTTCCCTTTCAATATTTAAAGTGATACTATTATTTTCCCTGACTGAATATGAAGTAGTTGTAAATGAAACCTTTGATGTGTAATCTGATGTAAAAGCTTTCAGACATACATTGGTATTGGGAGAATAATCAGTCATATCATACCAATTATTCCCGTTCAAGCTAAAATAGCTTTGGTTCCTTGAAGCAGTAGCCATACTTGAATAATTTGGTACAGGCACTTCTATAGGTATCGGATGTTCATCATAGTTAGGAGTAGTAATTTTCACTGCAACAATGAACTTATCCCCTTTATTAATTTTAATTGAATTATCCAGCTTTATTGTATGATAGCCGGGATTCGCAATTGTTCCGCTTCTTACCTTTTTCAGTCCCTGTATGGATGGTCCCGAATAAGCGGAATTTACATGAATCTCATATGTACAACCGGCAGCTATTGTATAAAATGAGACAGCTTCAAGCAATTCATCTTTTCCGGAGCTTGATTGAAAAACATTTGCAAACCAACCGGTTTTGCTTGATGAGTTTGCGGAAAAAGCTCCAATCATACCCAACTCATCATATTGATATATATTGTCGTAATTATCACAGTTTTCTACATTGGTATAGCAATAATTATACTTGCCCACAGACGTATCGTAATATGATATATAGAAATAACCATTATCTCCAAAATCAGTTCCCCAGCTGTTTTTGATAATGAACGCCCCATTCCCGGAAGGATAAGAATTGAAATTATACTTGCTGTAATTGTCATCCCATCCTACAATGACTATTCCATGATTATTTTGTACTGCTCCATTATAATAATAAGCATTTTTTGACCTATTATAATATTCATCAGCCCAATACATAGAAGTAGCTACTGCGCCATATTACATGACGGCTTTTTTTATTTCATTCAGACTGGAAGATGTCCTTGCGGAAGCAGATGGCAAATCGGGTATGAAATACACGCCCTGCACATGCTTTACTACTTTATCAGGCATAAAGCCCTTTGTCTCAGAACTTGGATAATTATATGCATAATCATCCCCTTCCAGTACGGGTCCCCCCCATCTTGCCAAATAACCAATAGCCATACTGGAATTGCCTCCCTGGTTATAGGCATAATCATACCCATGATTATTCATCATATTTCTTTCGGAAAAATCATAGATGAGGTCTCCCTTTTTAAGCAGAAAAGATTCCAGCGCAGCGTTGGCTGCAAAGGACCAGCATGGTCCGCTGACGATTTGATTTTTTGCAGGCGTCTGATACTGAACAGAACTATAGGAGACCGGTAAGGCTTCGAATAGAGTTGCTGAATCTTTATCATCACTTGCTTTATGTTTAATTGAAAATGGCGGAGGAATATATCCCCTTTGAGCATTGTCTCCTGCTTCATCTGAAAATATGTCCTTATTACCAGCATTATTAATATACTCAACAAATTCCGGGTTAAGTGGTGCAATCTCAACTTCAATATTTTCAGAAGCATTAATTGCTGAATCACTCGCAAAACATGAAAAATTAAATAGTAATAAAGCAGTCAATACTACAGCAAATATTTCCTTAAACATTTTTCTTATATTAAAATAATTATACATTGTGACCTCCTGATAAATTTATTCTTAATCAATACAATACATTTTTAAAATATAAATCAATTATATCACCATATATCTTATATTACAAACAAAAAATGACAAAAAAAGTGATGATTTTGCTCTATACAAAATCATCACCATTTTATCTCTATTACCAGAATTTTTTAGTATATTCCATAAGGACTCAAACCATATCCGTAACCAAATCCATACATTGGTCTGAATCTTCTTCTGTCAAGCAATTCCCTGATTAAAAGTATTCCAAGCAGTCCTCTGAATAACCCTTGCGGTCCATAGTATTGTTCTGTTTCACTTTCTGCCGAATCTATGCGGTATTTCTTGAACATTTCCGGATGCTGTTTTTTGCATTCCCCATACAATTCATCGATCATTTTTTCTATCATTTCATAGCTTGGATATGGATACATACCCGGATTGCCGGATGCATCCATCATGTCACACTTTCTTCGGACCATTGGGTATACAATATAATAGATATCCGGATATCTTATCGGATCTACATTCATCATTTCCGGATAGTACATATTCATATAATCCTGATAATAACCGTACACCTGCTAATCCCTCCTTCATAAAAATACCTTTTGCTACTATCAATATATGTGTTTATGTCAATGTTGTTACACAAAAAGGCGCATATAAAATATGCGCCTTTACGATTTTTTATCATTTTAAATTTTCAGCAATAACTCCCCAGATATCCTGTGTCTCAAAACCTCTTCTCCAGCCTGCCACACCGGCAAGGTTATATTTTTTAACCAACTGTGTTTTTAAATGAATGGATGTTGCATCCTCAACCCATATCTTATAGGTCTTTCCGTCCTTATAATAAGTTGCAATATACTGTCCGCTTTTCTCATCCCAAACCATACTTGCATTATTATCTTGAATCAAATTATTTGCTGTTTCCATAGAAATCGCCATCGTCTTGGTCACCTTGCCGTTTGTTTCCTCCCATACTCTCGTATAGAAAGGAATTCCCAATAATATTTTTTCATTGGAAACCTGCTGCATTACTTCTTTAAGCGCGCCTTCCACCCAGCTTAACTGGGCAACAGAACCGCTTTTTTGACTCCAGGTCCCATTTTGATCATATGCCATTAATATTAAATAATCTACCGCTTCTCCAAGTGCTTCCCTGTCATAGCACATGGACCACGTAAGACTTGTAGGCTCAATTTTGGTTACATCAACAGATGTAACAACTCCCTGTTCTCTCATAAGCAAGGCTATTTCCCTCACATACTGCGAAAAAGCATGCCTGTCTTCATAGTACATATTTTCAAAATCAATATTAATGCCATCAAGCCTGTATTTATCGGTATATTGCAGCAAAAGCTCCAAGGAAGACTTGCGTGCCTCTTTGCTGTTTAAAACTTTATTTGCTACGTTAATGTCAGATTCATTTCTGAAAAGAGCCCATACATCATAAGCATTATTCTGAGCCCATTGAATAAACCTTTCATCTCCCATATCAATCATATGGATGCTTCCCTGCTCGTCGCTGTAAACCACAGGATCACTTGCCTTCACACCCATGCTGCTTGTATTGGCTCTTAGCTCAAACCAGGTAGGAGATATGACATCCAATCCCTCCATTTTCTGAACTCCGGACATATCCGGAGTCTTAACGGATATTTGCTCCCATGTAAGACTGATCTTATCGTCGGTATATAATCTTTCTTCTGCGTTATACACCATCCACTGTCCGTCAATTTTTCTGAGATTGAACTTCGTTTCCATTTTATAGTTATTTACTTTTTGTGTCATATCATCAAATGCTCTTGTATACGATACATCACTGACTACGTGTACTTCTGCAAAATTACTGTTAATATCCGTCACATCAATTTCCCTGTTGGATATTTCCTGCGTTACATGAATGCCTGTCTGATGATACAAATCAATGATTTCTGCTTTTGCCCGGTTATAATCATTTTCACGCCCTACGGAACGTGCAAGGTTAAAACGAATATCGGACAATCCTTTATTTTTGGATTTGATATACTCATCCATATATTGCTTAATAAAATCAATTATTATAGACTGCTCTTTAACATCATCCAATGATTTACCGTCAACACTCATCATTCTCTTTATCATTACGGCTGCCTCTGCCCTGGAAGCGTTATTACGAGGTCTGAATGTATTATCATCATATCCTGTAATAATTCCACTGCTTACAGCCATATTAAGCTCTTTAAGATATTGATAGCTTTTGCTGATATCACTAAAGCTCTTATTGGCTGATGCTGTCTGTAAATCTGTTTCTAATGCCCTTACCAACATTAATACGATTTCTTCACGGGTAATTGATTCATATGGATGAAAGAATCCATTCCCATCACCTATGGTTATTCCTCTTTGTCTGGCAATCATAACATCATTATAAAACCAGTCGCCGGAATTAACATCCTTAAAAACCGATGATTCTACTTCATCTTCATAATTTAATCCTCTTACCATCAGCGCTATAAATTCTGCTCTGGTGATAAGATTGTCAGGATTTGACTTTTGCTCATTATCGCCTTTTAATATTCCCATATACACAAGCTGCTTAAGGTCATCTTCCGCCCAGTGTCCTGATATATCTTTCATATAAAAACGATCCTCTATCTGAAAAGCACTTGCATAAGCAGGGGCATAAACTAAGACAATAAACACCGCCATTATTGCAAATATATTTCTAATTAAAGACCTCACTTATTTTCCCCCTTCATCTTTTGTTCTCTCTTTATCAGTGTAATTCTATGTTAGCATTTTATTGACATAAAATCCAGAGGGAATAGGTGGAACATTATTTGTATTCATTGGTTTGATTCAATTGGAGGCCCTCCTGCCGAAGAAGGTTGAACAGGCGGTTCAGATTGTTGATGCATATCGGTCGGTACAGGCTGCTCTGACTGTTGGAATTGCTGAGATTGCTGTTCAACAACATTCGTTGCTTCTCCTTTAACCTCCGGCAATGCGGGAACTACTTTCCTGGTCCCCCTGATAATCTGTTCCTCTATAGGCAAATATGTACTTCTTGAGATTTTTTTCCTCTCTACAATATTGCCATTCCTCTTTATAATTTTGTAGGTATCAATCACATATCCATTCGAGCCCTTTTGTTTTACAATCGTTTGCCCTTCATCCATATTGGGGTCATCAATATATTTTGTACTGAACGGAGTCATTTGTATGGTCTGATTCTCTATAATAACCATTTTATCGTTTTCACTCTTAACTCCAAATAATTCAAATGTAAGCTTTCCTCCTGACATTTTTGAAATAATTTTTATAGGCCATTCCGTATTGTTTTTAAATTTAAAATCAATTAATCCGTCTACAACGGTAGCATCCTGGCCTAAAGGCACATAGGTAACCGGCAATGAATGGTTTGACCGGCTCACTACTTCAAGGTCGGCATAAAGTATTGCATTATATAATGTTGATGACACCTGGCATATACCTCCGCCCAAGCCGTCAACAATATTGCCCCCTACAAAAACCTTTGCATTTTGGAATCCTGCTTCCGGTGTTCTTGAACCTACAACCTCATTGTAGGAGAAAATATCCCCAGGACCCAATACAATATTATTTATTTTCCTTGCTGCCAGTGAAACATTAGTAGTTCTTTCAACCTCTCTCTCATTAAACCAGGTTGTGTATTGCGCCAATTTATCTTTAAACAATATTTGCTTCAGCTGATCAGTAGTTCTTTCAGGCATTGTTAATTGTATCGGAATAGCATATTCCTGGTGAATGCCCCTGTTTTCACGAATAATTCTGTCTGCCTCTTCCTTATCAAAACTAATTCCAACAATATGCGGTATAATGTTAATATGATAATTTTTAACCTCAAACCGAGCATTAGCCGGTTCCATACAGACCTTATTGTATAGGTCATTCACTTCTACCGGTTTGGGCTGAACAATCTCAGGAGTCAGCTCAATAATGTCTGAGCCACTGTAATTCAGAGCTTCCATAACCTTTTCTACAGCTTTATTGATAATGATGATCTCTCCGTTTGAACCTTCTTTTACATATAGCATATTATTTTCTATTCTTGTACTGTATTCTTCAACAGGTATATCTACCTGAGCCGACAATTCTTTAATCTTGCTTTCCAGTTTAGCTTGATCTGCTTTAATATGTAACGGAATTTCTATATGTTTTGTTTTGGCTTTATAGATTTCATTCAACTTTTTAAAAATGCCGCCTGTTCTTCCTACATTATAGCCTTTAGAAACAGCATCTTCCATATCATAATATGCATCAATATCTTTGCAATAAAAATGTATACTTTTATCCTTGCTTTTTAGAGTCAATTCTCTTTTTTCCAGCTTATTAGAATATTCATCCATAAGCTTTTTTACTGCAGACTCTTTTGTATGCCCTCCTACATCAATATTTCCGATAGTTACGCCTGCATAAATATTTGGATAAGACAATAATTTGTTAATCGCAATTCCGATTAAAAAAGCTGTTATTATAAATACCACTGAAAAATATATAATTCCGTACTTAATATATTTAGGATTTATTTGCAACTGCAGCTTTTCTTGTTGCTGTTTTAATGGCTCCTGCATAGGCGACTCCTTTCATTTTTTATATATATTCAATTAAATTATATTAACAAAACAAACCGTTTAATTCTTATATATAAAGTGGACTTTTAACGAACTATCAAATAATATTTTTCCTATTTTGAATTTACATTTATTCCATATTTTACTCAGAATTATTAAAAAATTATTCATTTACTCAAGATATTCACATAATTATGTACCGATAATTGTGGATAACTTTTCAATCCATACAAAAATAGCAAAGTCCGTCTTTACCTTTATTTATACCGCGTTACATAATATTTGAATATTAGTTTTGGATACTTATTCACATGGCTGTTGATAAGTTTTATACATATCCACAAGTAAAATACCTATTTTATTAAATATCCCTTTTCAAATAATGCCTGCTCAATTCTCCCCATTGTTTCCTCATCCTTACATTCGATCGTATGTAAATGAATTCCATCGGTTAAGCTGCATAAAGGCTGAGTGTCTTTTCGATTAATTTTTTCCATAAAGTTATCCACATCTCTCCTCGAACTAACCATAATATTTCCACAAATTTGTCCATAAATATTGTGTTCTACAATTACATCCAGTATTGTGCCTCCTTCATCCACAATAGTTGTAAGCTCATCTCTTATATCCCTCTTATCATGTTTGCTCACGATGGTCTTACGAATATTGCCTTTTTCTTTTGATAAAATCAAGTATCCCTGAGGAGTAGCGATAATATTTGATCCTGCAGCTCTTAATAATGCGATATCCTGAACAATAACCTGCCGACTGACATTCAGCATTTCTGCCAATTCCGACCCATTGACTGCTTTTCGTTTGCTAAGCAGTATTTCTATAATTTTTTCTCTTCTTTCTAAAGGATCCAAAATATCACCCCAATAACAGATTATTAATTATATTTTAATACAAAAGAAGAATGCAGTACAACTACATTCTTCAGAAAATAAATATTATAAATAAAAATGGTCTATTTATAATTTAAAATCTGATTCAGCTTTGAAGCAGCTTTATATACAATTGGAACAGATGTAAACAGCTCAAATCCGATTCCTGTCCAAATAGCTAATGCCTTAGGCAGCTCAATATCAATAAGCCGAACGGTATCTTCCATATTTAGTATCTTAATGGTATAGTGCATAGTTACCGCAATAAAAGCAAGCGTTAATAATTTATAAATATATTTTCCCGCTTTTTTGAAAAAAATTTTATGACGTACTTGAATTGGTACAAAAAAAACTGTAATAAAAGCAGAACACACAAAAAACAGCCAAACGTATATAAAAGGCCCTTTTGTCAATATATCATCTACAGGATTAAACAGAAAATAAAAGATATCTGCAATAACACCCATCGTAAAAAACAACATTACAGATAATAACACTGACCTGCCTAACGACCTGTGATGCATTCCGCCGGACAATACCTTGGTAATACCATATGCAACCGCACAATATAATGTGGGTTTAACCACATCCAATAATTTTGCTATTGCAAAAACTACAAGCATTTTTACTATTGTTCCAAGAATAAATCGGATATTATAATAAAATACTCTTTTGGTTTTATTGCTCCAATAAAGCTTATCGGAAAGAGCTTTAGCCAGTTTATATGAAATCGAGTTAATAAGCCTCATTTTAACACTTCCAATATTCTAATATATAGCATCATTATATAATATAACCTATGAAAGTTATATTAGCTTTTTTAACAAATAATAATAAGCTTTTTTGATTATATTATACACTGTCTTTTCCGCAATTCACAAGGACTTGAAAATGTTTACTAACTTTATGTAAATTAGCTGGTTTTCATTTATGCAAGAGTTACCTGTATTCGAAAATCTGCCTTAATCTTTTCCTAAAAAACAAGAAACACTTCATATTCATGAAGTGCTTCTTTTTGTTCTGGCAACGACCTACTTTCCCAGGAGGCTTCCCTCCAAGTATCATCGGCACTGCGGAGCTTAACTTCCGTGTTCGGTATGGGAACGGGTGTACCCTCCGCGTTATGGTCACCAGATCTTAGGTACGTTGTACCCTCAAAACTATACAATGTAAAGCATGAGTCCTTACTCATTTACTTTCTTGGTCAAGCCCTCGACCTATTAGTATCGGTTAGCTGAGTACATTACTGTACTTACACCTCCGACCTATCTACCACATAGTCTACGTGGGGTCTTACTAGCTTTCGCTATGGGAAATCTTATCTTAGGGGGGGCTTCACGCTTAGATGCCTTCAGCGTTTATCCCTGCCGCACTTAGCTACCCAGCTGTGCCATTGGCATGACAACTGGTGCACCAGAGGTGCGTCCATCCCGGTCCTCTCGTACTAAGGACAGCTCCCTTCAAATTTCCTGCGCCCGCGACAGATAGGGACCGAACTGTCTCACGACGTTCTGAACCCAGCTCGCGTACCGCTTTAATGGGCGAACAGCCCAACCCTTGGAACCTACTTCAGCTCCAGGATGCGATGAGCCGACATCGAGGTGCCAAACCTCCCCGTCGATGTGGACTCTTGGGGGAGATAAGCCTGTTATCCCCAGGGTAGCTTTTATCCGTT
>Ga0134098_1001244_pt1 | contig 22220 bp, 17 predicted proteins | sample 9_3taG_FD_94456 | JGI IMG/M metagenome (GOLD analysis project Ga0134098, IMG submission 94456) | Switchgrass degrading microbial communities from high solid loading bioreactors in New Hampshire, USA - 9_31_10_142_A3 metaG | ecosystem: Engineered > Bioreactor > Semi-continuous > Anaerobic >... | reverse complement strand
TGTATATCCTAAATACCTGTACTGTGTTCCAGGATATCTTTGAGGATCAGTGGATGTAGGTTTTGTATCACCAAAAGGAGAGCCATATACTATAAGATTGTATTTTTTGTAAATTTCAAAATTTGCTGGTCTACTATTTCTGTTTTCTAGATTTATACCTTCAGTTTCAAGATAATTAAAGAATTGTTGTTCATTATCAAAAGCATAAGTAAGAGACGGTATTGCAATAAATGTAATTATTGAAATAGTTAAAACAATTAATTTTCTGCAAAAGGGTTCCATTTAATCACTCCATTTTCGTATAAGAGAAATAATAATTCAAAATTGCTGAATTATCGACAAAGAAGTCAATTTGTATATTTTCAAAAAATTTCGTTTCACTAATGTTTCTAATGTCGTTGACTCTGACATATTGATATTTATTTAAAATGTACTCATATACTTCTAATCCAGTTTTTTCGTTAAATATTGAAAGAATTGAATTTTTAAATTTCTCATTACAAAAGGGATCTACCCAATTCTCAGGTGCGCGGCTAAACCATAAGCTACCTAATTCTATTGATAAAAATGCGTTTTTCGTAAACTCCTTACGTGAGCCTAGCCAACTCTCATACAAATTGAATGGCTTTGTATCGAAAAATACAAATTTAAAAGCATAATGGTCGTTGTCGGCATATTTTTCGTTTTTACTGTAAGTAACTATAAGATAAGAAAGCTGATCCTCCACTTCCTCCGGTGCAAAAGCCGGGATGACGTCAACATACCCGCCTTCACCGATCAGGGCCTTAACCATGTTGTACACCTGGGTATTTATATGCGGATTCACTACCTCAGGCATAACATAATTCGTGTAGCTTTTCCTTTCCCCGTTGACATAATAATCCCCTTTAAACTTAAACCGCTTATTTACCGTATCCGCATCAAACCTGTGTATTGAAACCAGGTCTGCAATATCAGGCCTTTGAAATACATCATCTCCCACATACAAATCATCACCGGGATTTGAAACAATGCTTACAACCCTTGTTTTCTCATCCCATGACACAAAAGCGCCCAAATACTCGGACACGAACCTTACCGGCACGAAAGTCCTGCTGTTTAATATAACCGCTGCAGTGTCCATCAGTTTTTCCTGCCCGTTCAAAGTTACAGTTTTACTGCCAATAGGCATAAGCAGCCTGTATTTTTCCCGGGCAATATCCGTAATTATTACAGTCCGCGTATCATTATCCCATTCCACGTTAAACCCCAGGGCCTCAGACACAAACCTTACCGGGACCATTGTACGGTTATCTTCATTTATATATGGTTTTGCATCAGGAAACGCAATCTCAACGCCATCCACCCTGACAGTTGCATAGTTGCTGCAATAGGCGGTGGCTGGTACAATTACTATTAAGAACAGCACGATTACAGAAAAAATGAGTTTTCTCATAAAATCCCTGCCTTCTGGTATAATAATTGTATTTACAGTTAAATTTTACCAATATTGTATCATGATATGGAAGAAAATGCAAATACATTGACAAAAAAATCTGGTGAAATATACTATATTCAATAACAAGACAGGGTGATTGCCTTGAGGTTCGTGAACAAATGGTCTTACGGTTGTGCCAACTATCTTACCAAACAGCTGGGCCAGAGCAATGAACGGCGAAGAGTTTATTACTATGGATTCCAGGTTGTTATCGGCGCCATAGTAAAATTCATTTTGCTGCTGGTAGTTTCACTTATTTTGGGCGTATTCAAAGAAACCTTTTTTACCATGTTGTTTTTTGTTACCCTTCGTGTAATCGCAGGCGGCTGCCACATGAAAACATATGACAAGTGCGTCTATGTTTCCCTTGCAAGTTTTGTGCTTGCCGGTCTTGTGGTACATTTTCTGAATCCCTTCATGACGTGGATTCCGTCGGTAATACTTACAGCCATTACATACCCCGTTGCCCTTTATGTCATTATAAGATGGGCGCCCCGTGATAATCCCAACAGGCCGATCAAAAGCCCTGATGAGATTAAAAAATTTAAAACCCTGTCCTTAATACACATCCAATTATGGCTTGCCCTCATGATTGTCCTTATTCTTACCGGGCAATTCATGTTTTTGCTTTCTGGCTGCTTTGGCATATTGCTTTCCGTATTTGTTGTTTCGCCTGCCGGGCATAAGTTTTTCGGTGCTTTAAGTTCTGTTCTTGACGGAAAAAAGAAAATTCCCAGGAAGCTTTCCGATTCCATTTAAGGGTTTCGCTGCCTCTAAATCTGGTTAAGAGATGCCGTGATAGGGTAATTATACTTTACGTTCGCCAACATGCGGGCAATCGTATGAAAACGGGGCAAACACAGGAAGAACAAACCTTTACAAATGTATATTATAGTATTAAAATTGATAGCGAACTCAAAGGCAGGTGAAATTTATGGATAACAGGGAATTAGCTCTTGAAATAAATCGTATGAAAGAAGAAAAAAATGCGGTAATTGTCAGCCACTATTACCAGGTTGACGAAGTACAGGCCATCGCTGATATGGTGGGAGACTCCTTTGCACTTGCAAAATTCTGCGCCACCATAGACAAAGACGTGATAGTCTTTTGCGGCGTGCATTTCATGGCAGAAAGCGCAAAGATACTGTCCCCTGAAAAGACGGTGCTTTTGCCTGTGCTTGAAGCCGGCTGCCCCATGGCCAACATGTGCGATGCTGATGAGTTGAAGGAATTTAAGGCAAAGCATCCCAACGCAGTGGTGGTGGGCTATGTCAATACTACTGCTGCCGTAAAGGCAGAGTGCGATGTCTGCGTTACTTCTTCCAATGCGGTGAAAATAGTAAAATCCCTGGAGCAGGATGAAATCATATTTGTACCTGACCAGAACCTGGCGGACTATGTCCAGAAACAGGTGCCTGAAAAGAAGATAATAAAATGGCATGGATTCTGTGCCACACACCACCGGGTCCGTGTTCCCGATATGGAAAAGGCACGGGAGGCAAAACCCGGTGCCAAGGTACTGGTTCATCCTGAATGTCCTCCGGAAGTTGTAAGCAAGGCAGACTTTGTGGGCAGCACCAAGCAAATTATTGAATATGCTACCCAGAGCAGCGACAAGGAATTTATCATCGGCACCGAAATGGGTATACTTTACGAACTGAAGAAGAGAAACCCTGACAAGCAGTTTTATCTATTGTCTCAGGGTTTAATCTGCCCCAATATGAAAAAGACAACTCTTCAGGACGTTTACAATGCACTGAAAGAAATGAAACACAATATAACGGTAGAAGAGGAAATTAGGCTGAAAGCCAGAAAGTCACTGGACAGGATGCTGGAACTGGCTTAAGCTTTGCAGGGCATTAAGACATCAAGGTAAGACTTCCGATAATGACATATCCGATCATGATATTTGATATCTGATTATGTTACAAAGGACTGATACTGTGAAAAGTTATAGATACCTGATAGATTTCGACATGAACAACATGGAATGCGAGTACCATGACGTAGTGATAGTTGGCAGTGGCATTGCAGGTGTTTATACAGCATTGGAGATACCGGAAAAATACAATATAGCGATTCTTACCAAGGAAACCATTGATATTAGCAATTCCGTCCTGGCCCAGGGCGGAATTGCCGTATCCCTGGACGAAGGAGATTCCCCGCAGCTGCATTTCAATGATACAATATATGCCGGCGCGGGGCTTTGTAATGAAGACAGCGTATGGGTACTGGTTAACGAGGCGGCGGAGCAGATAGAGAGGTTGCTTAAGTTTGGCGTAAAATTCGACCGTAAAAGCAAAAGCGAACTGGCCTTTTCGAGAGAGGCAGCCCACAGCAAGAGCAGGATCATACACGCAGGCGACAGTACGGGCAAAGAGGTTTGCGATACCCTTATTTCCATCATAAAAACCCATGACAATGTTACAATCAGGGAGCGGACTTTCGTCCTGGATTTACTGACGGACAACGGAAAGGCCTGCGGAGTCCTGGCCTATGACGAAGACAGCAATACATTCAAGGCTTACCTCTCTAACATAGTTGTATGTGCTACCGGCGGATTCGGCCAGCTATATAAAAACACTACAAACCCGGAAGTTGCCACAGGCGATGGAGTGTCCCTGGCATACAGGGCAGGGGCGGACCTTATGGACCTTGAGTTTATCCAGTTTCACCCCACTGTACTGTTCCACCCGGAAAACAAAAGCTTTCTCATATCCGAGGCAGTTAGGGGCGAAGGGGCTATTTTGAAAAATAAAATGGGTGAAAGGTTCATGCCCCGCTATCATGAATTGGCGGAGCTTGCGCCCAGGGACGTGGTTTCACGTTCCATTTTCAAGGAAATGCAGCTTACCGGCACCGATCACGTCTACCTTGATATTACCTTTAAAGACAAGGAATACCTGATGAACAGATTCCCCAATATTTATAGAACTTGCCTGCAGTACGGCATTGATATATCGAAGGATTATATCCCAGTGGCACCGGCTGAGCATTATTGCATGGGCGGCATAAAGACGGACACCCTTGGAAGGACGAACATTAAAGGATTTTATGCCTGCGGTGAAGCCGCGTGCAACGGCATTCACGGTGCCAACAGGCTGGCAAGCAATTCCCTCCTGGAAGGATTGGTATTCGGGTACAGAATAAGCAGGGAAGTGGCAGAAGTCCTGAAATCTGAAGCAGGAAAACCTGTGGATTTTTTTGTAAGGTATAAAACTGACAGGGTCAGGAAACAGGTTGACAGGCAGTCCATAAAGGACGATATCCAGAATATCATGACCACTTACGTGGGTATAGTAAGAAACAAAGAGGGATTGATGCACGCAAAGAGGAAAATAGCAGAATACAGGGAACTGGTTTCCGACATGAGAAACGAAACCATGCTTGATTATGAAATCCAGAACATGCTCCTTCTTGCGTCTTTGGTTATAGACTCGGCCATCGAGAGGGAAGAGAGCAGGGGAGCCCATTACCGCAGCGATTTCCCTGAAACAGACGACATCAACTGGAAACGGAATATCGTGGTAAACAGCAGGGCTGTGAAAGAAATGGTTTAGTGTTTACAAAGCAAGTTCAGGCATAAAAGACAAATTGAAGGAGGCGAAAACAAGTGTTGGACAATATACATATAGATGACATCATTATCAGGGCCCTTAAAGAAGACATGGCGTTAGGGGATATTACCACAGACAATCTCATTGACCCTGAAAGCAAATCCACAGCATACCTGGTGGCCAAGGAACCTGGTATTATTGCCGGGATTCAGGTTGCTGAACGCGTATTCACCCTTCTGGACGACAAGGTAGGATTCCTGGCCAGGGTTGAGGACGGACAGCACGTGGAAAAGGGCGAAATAATAGCCCAGATAAGCGGCCACACATCAGTGCTGCTGAAAGGCGAGAGGACAGCCCTCAATTTCCTGCAACGCATGTCAGGTATTGCAACCCTGACAAATGCCTTCTGCAAAAAGGTGGAAGGGACAAAGGCCGTTATTGTCGATACCAGGAAAACAACGCCGGGCTTAAGAATTCTGGAGAAATATGCCGTAAGGGCCGGCGGAGGCCGTAACCACCGGTTTTCCCTGTCGGATGGCGTCTTGATAAAAGATAATCATATAAACGCCTGCGGCGGTATCAGGCAGGCTGTGGAAAAAGCCAGGGCCTCTGTTCCCCACACAGTAAGGATTGAGGTTGAGGTGGAGACACTGGAACAGGTCCAGGAAGCTCTGGACTGTGGCGCTGACATTATAATGCTGGACAATATGGACATTGACACCATGGCAAAGGCCGTAAAGGTGATTAACGGCAGGGCAATTGTCGAGGCTTCCGGCAGTGTATCCCTGGAAACGGCCAGGAGTATTGCGGAAGCTGGAGTGGATGTAATTTCTGTGGGCAGAATCACCCACAGCGCCCCTGCCCTTGATATAAGCATGAAATTTCAGTAATGTGCAATAATCGACAAATCATTGCAAAATAATTGATATGTTGTTTTAGAGTCAAGATGTTATGACGACCTGTGGATAAAACACATTTTAATCCACAGGTTTTGAGTAAAAAACGAAAAATACTTTGTTGATGGCCCGCAAGCCCAGTAAACATGCTGGTTGCGGGCTTTTTGTTTGATAAAATTTTATCCACAGCCTTGTTGATAATTGTGTATATAATTGTTGAAAAGCTTGCCAGAAAGCAGCATATATCGATAAAACAGCTGTGGAAAAATTAATCCACAAAGCTGTGAATGTCGAATCTTGTATTTGAGTAATTATCTTGTTTTTGGGAACAATAAGTCTGAAATACTGCAAAAGTAATTCAGAAAGGTGGTTGAACGGAAATTGAAAGTTAAGGACATAATGACCCGCGATGTTGCGTATGTCAACCCCCAGGCTACCCTGACAGAAGTCGCCCAGCTTATGCAGAGACATAATGTAGGCTCAATTCCTGTGTGTGATGAACACGGCCTGGTTGGAATAATCACCGACCGGGACATAGTGGTGAGAAATATTGCAAGCGGCGGTGATCCAAAAAGCGTTAAGGTCCAGGATATTATGACCTCGGATGTCCATGCGGCAACTCCGGATATGGACAGCTGGCAGGTTGCGCAAATGATGGCCCAGAACCAGATAAGAAGGGTGCCTGTTGTGGAAAATAACAAGCTGGTTGGCATAGTAGCCCTGGGAGACATGGCCACTGACGCCAGGTTTGATTTTGAGGCGGCAGAGGCATTATCAGAAATATCCAGGCCATCCAGACCGGAAAAAATGTAAATATGACATTTTTTACCTGGCGGTGCCGAAAGGTGCCGTCTTTTTTGTTTATGTTAACGGCAGCCGGGTATATATACGCAGGGGGAATGAATTTTATGAAAAAAGACCGTGAGGCCCACGTACGGAATTTATGTGAACCCGGATGCCGGTTAAAGAGACAGATAGAAACTGTACGCACGGAACTCAATAAGCTTTCTGCCGACAAAGGCATACAAAGTCCGGAAATATTGAAGCTTAGCAAAAAGCTGGACAAGCTCATTCTCAAATGCTACAGCTATCAAATTGTAAATAAGGCATTAGTGTTTACTAATAATAAATCTTGACGAATTTTATCGAATAAATATCGCACAAGAGCAAGTCGTCTGTTTCCGCTTCCTGTAATATCACATAGCTGGCGCCTACCGCCACCAGTGTGCCTTCTCTGTCCACCAGCATATTTGTCCCTATAAGGAATTCTATCTTTACATAACGTCCGATTTGAGTCCTCAGGTATGCCGGGGTGTACATAATGTTTTCCACGGTCTGCGGCGCCTGTTGGCCCAGCGGAGCCGTAATGGGGGGAAGTGCTGAAGATACCTGGGCTGTGCCTATGGGCAGCTGGGATAGAGTAGCTGACATCGGCATCGACGGTGCAGTAGCAGGTGCCGGCATTCCTGCAGGCATTGATATTGGCACTCCTGAAGGAGTTGTCATGGGCATCGGCGTCATTTGCTGGAACGGAACCATTTGATGCCCTCCGGCCTGGTTTCCGGGAACAATTTGTCTATTGAAGAACATGAACTTTTACCTCCTTATTGATATTAATCCTCAACCCTGATGAGAAAGGGGGACGGTTCCGGTGTCTCAATCCATATGTAGAGAAGGCGGTTGAGACACCGAAACCGTCCCCTTGTCTTACCCTATGTTTCAGCATAAACTGGTGTGGGTTGGTAAAAACAGTGCTGTACTATTCTATTGAAAATAACCCCTGACCTGTTGCGTGGGAAATATGTGGCACATTCAGGACTGTACGGGTTGTAATACCAGAGACACTCTATGGCACCTTGATGAACATTTCCTGCAAGGGCCCAGTCTGCCACGTCGTAATGGATCTGTTCGGGCGGTGATGTCCACACCGTCTGTGGATTCACTTCCCCGTATACCGTCGGCATCATGCAGGTAAACTGGTAAGGCTGTTCAATAATACGCCTCAGGTTGCCCTGGCCGGTGCGAAAGTATTCGCCGTAAGGTACGTGCACCCTGTTCATAACCACTGAAGCCACAGCCTGCATACCGTCCAACCCTTCGCCTTCTGCTTCGCATTTTATGAGCCGCGCAAAGAGTTCTCTTTCGCTGAATGACATAAGTTACCACCTCGGTATCAGTATATTAACATAACGCCGAAAACGTACCTGCCGGCGCACAAAAGCAAAAAAATGTGAAAGCCGCAAAAATTACACAGGCTGTAAAAATCCTTCATGCCGCAAAACCTGGCAATGAAATACAGAAATAATGCATAATCCGCTAATAATGCTCATGCTGCAATAAAATTTCCACTAATATATTTAAAAAAAAGTCGCAAAATAATATAGCACGCTAAAAGTTCAGGCGATTGCCTGATAAAGGAGGCATGTGCTGTGAGTAGACGCGGATTGATGTCCGAAGCTCTCAAGGAAGAGATAGCGAAGGAACTGGGAGTCTACGACACGGTTAAAAACCAAGGTTGGGGCGCTGTTTCCTCAAGAGATTGCGGAAACATCGTGGTAAAAGCCATAGAAATGGCTCAGCGTAACCTTGGCGCCAGATAATCTCCTTCAGCGTCACTTGGGCCGGCCCTGATGCCGGCCTAATCTCTTATATCTGAAGATATATTTATACAGCATCTTAATTAAACTTTTGTAATATTCGGAAATAAAGTGTTTTCAATAGTTTATAATTATCAACAATTCTAAGTTTAAAAGAAATCTAAGTTTATGAAATATTTTATACAAATTCATACCGTTTATTCAAAATTCATTGCTTTCCTCAATTTATTCTTCCATCTACTCAAAATTTACATTATTTATTTTCCCCATTTGAATCCTGCAGCAAAAAATCTACAATAAAAAGCTTTGAAAAGCCTTTCCTGCTATCTATACGTTATTTTGGCATAGCCGCCCGAAACGTTGATATTTCAGTCAAATAATGGTATAATAATTGGCATCATATGGATAAAATACCGCACCAAACTGCCCGGTTTTTTTGGGGGTTAAATGCTTAATTTGCCAGTAAACATGCTATATTTCAAGACTGTTACATTTTCTTTACACTTAATTTCAAGCTGTTGACGGGCAAAATGGGCGGTGATATAATGAGTTCGAATTCAGGATGGGCGGCTATGCTGCTTTTCTTGAAGGATATAGCTAACGAAGTTGGGTTAAAAAACAGGGGAAAGAGGCATGACCCAGCTTTGTATTTGTCAATAGGCCAAATTCCCCAAAAATAATAAACGAGGAGGATTTGAGAGTTATGAGGAATCTCAAGAAGCTAATGGCGGTTATACTGACAATCGCAGTAGTATTATCATACGCTATAATACCGTCATTCGCTGCCAGTATGACAGATGCCCAGATAGTAACGACTCTCGGTATGATAGAAGGTACTGGACAGGGCGTTACTGACGAATATCTGGCATCAACACCTCAGAGATATCAGGCAGCAAAAATGTTCCTTGTATTGCTGGGCTTATATGAAGAAGCTCTCGATTATGAAGGAACAGCTAATTTTGCTGACGCTGAGGAATTACAGTGGGTAGAAGGCAGAAATATGCTGGCTTACCTGTGGGCTAATAAGGATCTCGGTTTTGCCGGTTATCTCGACGGAACATTCAGACCTTATGTGCCTATCACAGCTCAGCAGTATTACAAGCTCGTTCTCACTGCATTAGGATATCAGCAGGATGTAGACTTCAGCTATGACGAAACCCTTGAGTTCGCAGCTGACATTGGCTTGGGCGCAGTAGCAGACGCAGATCCGTTCACAATTAATGATCTTGCAACAGCTACAGTAGAAGCTCTTACAACTAAAGTAAAGGGCTCTAGCCAGACCCTTATAGCTAAGTTAGTTGAAGACGGTGTTGTAGATGCTGAAGTTGCTGAATTAACAGGCATTTATAAAGCTCCGGTTAAGGAACTTGCTGTTGAAGACGTTGAAGCTGACAACCTGATTCAGATTAAGGTTACTTTCAACAATGCTAGCCTGTTGGATGCTGACAAGGCAGAAGATGTTGGCAACTACAAGTTAGTTAATTCTGACGGCGACACTGTAGAAATTGCTGATGCAGCAGTTAAAGGTAATGTTGTTACATTAACTCTGAAGGCAAGCCGCAGCCAGCAGGATAAATTAGAGCTCACAATAAAGGATAAGATACTGCCGAAGGCAGCTACCTTTGATGTTCAGTTCCTTGATACTACAATCCCGACAGTTGTTGGTGCAGAGGTAGTAGGTAACGATACAATTAAGGTTATATTCAGTGAGCCTATGACTGAAACAACTCTGGAAAACGTTGATAACTATCAGGTAGACGGTGGAGACCTCTACATTGCAAGCGTTACTGCAGTTAACAACGGAACAGAGGCTAATATTGAGCTCTACTCTGACTTAGAGGAAGGCGAAGTTAGCGTTAAGGTTAAAGCCGGTGTTGAAGACTACGCAGGTTTCGGTGTTATTCCGAAGACTGTTACAGTAAAAGTAGTTGAAGATAAGGAAGCTCCGTATGTAGTTGGATACAAGGATGCTACACCGAACGGTATTACCTTAATATTCAACGAAGATATTGAAATTGCAGATGGAGACCTTGACAATTTCTATCATACTAATACCAATAACCCGGTAGATGCTGATGTAACAAATGCTGATGTTGATGGTAAATACCTGAAACTGAAGTTCACAGACAACAATCTGCCTGAAGGCACAGCATATGTTTACATTGCTAAAGGTGCAGTAAATGACCTTTGGGACAACAAGAACGCTAAGATCCAGGTTAAGGTTGAAATCGAACTCGATACAACAAAACCGGTACTTGATGAATTGGAAGTAGTAGCAGAAGACGAAATACTCTTAACGTTCTCAGAAGACATTGCTGATGCAGATGAAGACAACTTCAAACTTCTTGACGAAGACGGCAAAGAAGTAAAAGATATCATTGATGATGTAATCCTCAATGGTGACGAGATCACAATTACATTTGACGAAGACCTGAATGGCGACTACACATTAGTAATTGAAGATCTCGAAGACCTTGCAGGTAATGTAATAGCTGACACAACAGTCGACTTTACGGTTGACGATATGGAAGCTCCGGTTCATTCTGACTTCACAGTAGTAGTTTACAAGGCTGGAGAATACGGTCAGAAGATTAAAGTTAACTTCGGCGAAAAGATGGCTACTGAAGGTAAATATTCAGTAACTGACCTCGAAAAATATGCAATCGTAGTTGACGGAGATCAGAACGATATTATCGAATTAGCTGACGCTAAATTTAAGAAGGATATAAAGATAACCGTTGTTGACGGCGGTAAAGCTGTTGAAATCAGCATACCGTATGTTGCTGCCGGCAAGACCGACAGAGTAGACGGATACGATATCAATCCGAAGGACAACGATACAGATACATCATATGACTTGTTGAAGATTGCTCGTGTTGCTGACGCAGCAGGCAATTACACCAAGGCATACTCTGCTGATCGTCCGATAAATGGTCAAGGTGTTGTTAAGCTCAGCTCTGCTAAAGCTACAGCTAAGGATACAATCGTTGTTGAATTCAGCGATAGCTTCAAGACATTTGATTCAGACGATATCGAGCTGTACAAAGGTTCAGTAGCTGCAGCTAACAAGATTGAACCTGCTAAGAAGAAGACCAGCATTAACAGTGATGGTAATACAGTAGTTACATTTACTCTGAAGTCTGATGACAAGTTAGGCACTGATGCTAAGCTTGACGGTCAGTCAATCATTGTAAAGACTGTAGCTACTCCCGCTTCAGTTAATAAATATGGTGAAAAACTTGAGGGCAGCGCTACGAAGACAGTTGTAGACAAGATTGCTCCTGAATTGGATAAGTATAGGCCTGGTAACAAGGATGTCGCCGATGTAAAAGGCTATGTATATGATGCAGCTTACCTTGATGCTAGCCTGAAACTTACCGGTTACACTGAAAGCACTTACAATTTGGTAGTATTGACCTTCACAGAAGAAATCGATGCTACAACAGTTGCAAGAGACGACTTCACAGTTGAAAAATTCACAGTTGGCAAGTGCGTAGTAAACGGTAAGCAGATTATACTGGTTCTTAATGCTGACACTGACACATTCAAGGCTGGTCTTGATGTAACTCAGAAAGCCGGTATTAAGGATATGGCAGGTAATGAAGTAACAGGAATTGATGTCGAAATTGCAGAAATAATCGATATGCCATAAGATCAGTGATTATAAAGAAGCCCGCCTCTAGCGGGCTTCTTTTTTGATATTTTCTGTCTATTATTTGTTGACATCCTGCTAGTCATCATATAAAATAACCATGTCACGTTCACAGATTGAACAAAAGTGGGGTCAGACGCAATGAAACAATTCAATAGTAAGTGGTATGCACTGTTTGTCATGACAGGCCAGGAAGAAAAAGTAAAGCAACGCCTGGAATACCGCTTTCAGGATACCTTACGAATAGTAGTTCCCAAGAGAAAACTGAGAGAGAGAAAAAACGGAGAATGGCATACGGTTATTCGTTCCCTGTTTCCCGGATATGTGCTTGTAAACGGTGATATAAATACGGATGTGTATTACAGGCTTAAAGGTGTCCCTGATCTTTATAAGCTGCTCATGTATGGAAATGAACCTGCAGCAATAGACTTATATGAAATGGAAGTAATTAACCGTTTAATATGCAACAATGAGACAATCGGGTTTTCAAGCCTGCTTGTTGAAAACGGAAGAGTTATTGTTGTAGATGGTCCCCTGGTATCAATGGAAGGAAGGATAGTCAGTATTAATCATAGAAAAGGCAGGGCTAAGGTTAACTTATCCTTTATGGGAGAGCAAAGAATAGTGGAATTAGGCATCAACATGCTGCAGCCGGCTTAATAATTAGAACGCTTTACTGAATTTTAAGTTTAAATAATGTCTATGAAGTAAAAGAAAGTACCGAAAATTTAAGAAAAATGTACTATTGAGAAACGTGGATATAATGGCATATAATAGACAAGGCACTTATATATATTATATAAACCGTAATAATCAGGAGGACAGCAAAGTGGAGGAGATATCTTTAAGGGAATTAATTGAAAATATACTACGTGGCAAATGGATTATCGCTGTTATTACATCACTGTCTGTTTTGGCGGCAGGGATATGGAGTTATTTTATTCTTGAACCTACATATGAAGCAGAAACAATGCTTATGGTAACACCATTGACATTAAAAAATCAGACACAGGAATCTGGAAGTATAGAAGGGATAGTTTCAACTCTTACCAATTACCCTGTTATGACACTGGATACGTATAAGGAACAGGTTATGGCCCCTGAAGTTCTTCAATATGTCAGATCTGAGGCAGGTCTTAATGACTTTTCGTTAACTCATATAAAGGAACTTTTAACAGTGGAATTGATTAATAATACAAACATACTAAAAATAAAAGCAAAGTTTACTGATCCGAATACTGCAGCAAATCTTGCTAATTTAACCAGTGAACGTTTTTCAGATTTTGTTACTGAAACAGGCAAAAAGCAGGCGGAAGCTGCCGCCGAATTTATAAAACTGGAGATGGAGAAGGAAAAGGAGGCGCTTGACAAGGCCTCAGAGGAATTAAAAAGGTTCCTGTCACAGCCGCGAGGGCCGGAAGAACTACATCAGGAACTGAACTCAAAGTTGCAGCAGCTTACTTTGTTTAAAACTGAACTTGCACAAATATTAATTAATAAAAGAGTAGCGGAAGGGAAACTTGTCAAAGCCCAGGAACTGCTGGAGAACACTCCTAAATATATAGAAATAGAAAAATCTGTAATGGAAGATGATGTACTGGCCGGCATTATTCAGGAAGAAACCAGCCAAACTACCATAGAAACAGCTTCACTCAAAATGACTGAACAAAGCATAAATCCGGCGTATACGGAACTTATGAATCATGTTAATATTCTCAACATTGAGGTTGCAGAGTATGATGCCCAGTCAAAAAACTTGCAGACAATGATTGACGTAAGGCAAAAGGAAATTGAAATATTACAGTCAGAATATGCCGAAAAGCAAAAAATTTATGAAGAGCTTGTACTGCAGCAAAACTTGATAAAACAAACTTACGAGGCATACCAGACAAAGTATAAAGAAGCGACTATAAAACAAACAGCGGACCTTGGCAGATCAAGCATAATTGTTGTGTCGCAGGCCATACCTCCAAGAAATCCAATCGCCCCGAGGAAAATACTTAACATGGGAATTGCTTTTGTACTAGGAATTATGATCAGTGTATTTATAGTACTTTTCAAGGCATATTGGGAAGACACCGGCACTCAAATGAGGTATAATAATAAAGAAAAGGAAAATGCAAATGAAGGTGCAGTTGTAAGTATAGCACAGGAGATGTAATAAAATAGTATAACATAATACCAAAGTAAAAGCGCGGCAACGGATAATGTACCAGGGAGGATATAATGGCAGGAAAAAAAGCTACTGGCAGAAAAGTTGTGCAAAAAAAGGAAGACATAAAAAAGCAAGTTCCGGGAAAAGAAAATACGAAATTGTTGGAAATACTGCAAACAGTTTTATTTATTGGTGTACTTATAGCCATCTTTTATCCCCCATACCTGAGGGGTTTGTTTTTTGAAAGGGAGCTCCTTTGGGCTGAAATTATAGTATTTGTATTGTTCACTTTATACTGGATTTTAAAGAGCATGAAAAAAGACGGCGTATTCTTAAAAACCCCGCTGGACTATGCTGTACTGGCATTTTGTGCCGTTTATTTCATTGCCATGATTGGAGCGGCTTCATTCAGGCTGGCCTTTATAGAATGGCTCAAGTACTGCATGTTTTTTGCCGTATTCCTCATGGTTTCGGATTTTGCAAACACCCACAGAAAGAGAATGACATTTTTATGGATATTGGCCGTATCAGGGACAGGGGTTGCTTTGCTTGGTATAGACGGGGCAGCCGGTGAAATTATTGCAGGAAAATTTAATAACTTTTTTAAAGTAATACTAGGTATTGATTATGATGTCTTTTTTGGGCTTTTTGTGAGCAACCGTGTTTTTTCCACCATGCAGTATCCCAATGCTCTTGCGGGTTTCCTGATGGCTATTTTCTTTGTAATATTGGCTATAATTGCAGGCTCCGAAAAACCATGGCAAAAAACTATCGCAGGATGCCTTGGATTTATTCTGATGGAAACTTTTATTCTCACCTTAAGCCGCGGCGCTTACCTGGTATTTGGCATTGCTGTCATACTGTATTTTATAGTGCTTCCCAAAGGAACCAGGATAAGGAATATGGCACTTATGGTTCCACCAGTGGCAGTATCAGCCCTTGTATATTTAAAATTCCAGGATTATATCGCCCGGGAAATGATATCCCATATATGGCTTGCCGTTGCAGCGGGAATCATTGCTACCGGTATTTTAATGCTTGTGGTACACTTAGTGGCATCCTTCCTGGAGAGGCTCAGCTGGAAAGCTTATGCTGTTGCGTTTTCAATAATCCTGTTTGTGGGGATTGCAGGCGCCATATATGTTTTAACGGCATATGAACCGTTAACTTTGATGGAACCGGAAAGTGTAACCCGCTCGGTTTCGCTGAAACCGGGTGAATATACGCTCGCACTTGAAATGGATGCAGAAAACAAAGGGGACAGGCCTTATGCTGCAAATATAAGAGTAGCAAGCCTTACTGAAGAAAATATACTTTTTGGCGGAAGCACGGTTTTGATAAATGAAAATATCGTGTCTACTAACGGGATAACTAAAGAACAATATACATTTACTGTGCCGGAGGAAAGCAGGATTGTTAATTTAGTTATACGAAACGGTTATGAAGACACTTCTGTTACAGTAAACAGTGCAAGAATTATATATAATGAAAATAGCAAAATTGTTAAGGATATAAAACTTGATTATAAATATTTGCCTGAGAATATAAAAAGAAGGTTCCAGGGCTTTTTCAGTAGCAAAAGTTTCCTGCAAAGAATTGTATATTATAAAGACGGCCTCTCGTTATTTGCTTCAAACTGGTTCAAAGGAGCAGGGGGAGGTGCTTGGTCCCTTCTATACTTCCAGCACCAGTCATACCTTTACTGGTCCACACTTGCCCACAATTTCTGGCTTCAGCTTGCCATAGAAACAGGCATACTGGGTATTGGCGCTTTGGTGTATTTCTTACTGGTCTTCTTTGGCCTATATATTATAAAGAGAAATGTCCAGGATGATGAGAACAGCAACGGCCATGTTATCAGGGCTGCCCTCTTTACATCCGCCCTGGCCCTTTTAGGCCATTCTGCTATAGACTTTGACTTGTCCCTTACCTCTATTTTCCTAGTCCTGTGGGTGGTTATCGCGGTATTCAACTCATATTACAGGCATGACGGCTCATGGAAAGTTAAATTGAGTAAGAAATCAAATATTGGCGGCAATGCCCCAGATGGAAAATCCTTAAAGATCTTGAAAAAGCTTAATATAAGGTCGTTCAATACATCACCGGCTGTCATGGTGGTTATCTCAATCGCAATCCTAGTAGTACCGGTTTTAATGAAAGCTGCATCCATATGTGCTGAAGAAGCGATATATTTATATAACATCGGGTTCCAGGACGAAGGGGCAAAGCTGATGAAAGAGGCAGTTGGGCTTGAACCGTTCTCACCCATGCATAAAATTGATTATGCAAACATGGTGCTGAATAAAGAACATGACAACAAGGAGTTAGTAGAAGCTATAAAACAGATAGACAAGGCAGAAAGACAGAGCCGTAATGACGCCGAACTGCTTACGGATGTAGCCGTACTTTACTCCAATATAGGATGGTATGACAGGGCCATGGATGCCATCAACCGTACCACTGTGTTAAGACCATTATGGGAAGGGACATGGCAGCAGAAAGCAGCAATTAACTATAACATTGCCATGTATCTTTTTGGTAAAGGTGAAACGGGAAAAGCCATGCCATACGTGAATAATACTGTCAATATAATCAATGAAGCAAAGGCTGCCAATGAATCAAACATGGACCCATTCATATTTGAAGTAAACACCATGTCCATGATAGAAAAGATGCAGTATATAATAAAAGAAAGAAATGTAAATCCTGAATTCGTTGTGTTTTATAATATTCCCTCCATGGACGTAAATGCGGATGGAATACCTGACCAGTGGACCATAGTAAATGCGGGAGACTTGTCAGTTACGGCAGAAGGAGACGCCATGACAGTGAGCAATGCCTCGAAGGGCCAGTATTTAAGAAGCAGGAAGCTTATACTCGAGCCTGGAAAACCATACAGTGTATATATAGAAGCTGAAGGATCTCCTGTTTCAGTTGCAGTAGCTGTAAACGGAATTACGGATAAAATGTCCCTGGAAGCTGATAACGGGGTATACAGCCTTGAGTTTACAGCGCCCGATGAACCAGGCGACAATGTTTACATGAAATTGTTTATTGAAGGAGAATTACGGATAGACAAGCTCATGGTCAGGGAAATCAGAAGGAAAAAATAAGTAAAGCCGGTATAAAAAAATATATATACCAATTGTAATTTATTGCCAATGCTAGTATAATTAAAATTAGTTTGATATTTAATATTACATGTAAAAGGGGGCGATTTTAGTGAAAAAACTGTTTTGCCTGATTCTTGCTGTATGCTTCTTTATTGTACAAGCCTTCTCGGGAATAGTCTTTGCAGACAGCAGGGACCTGAAGACAGTGGCAGCGGAACTTAACAGTCTTTCCGATGCGGACAAGGGTATTATCTTAAAGAACCTGTGGGATTTTGCCGTGGCAGAAGCCAGCGATGGCAGCCCTGTTGGTGTGGATACTATTTATAACAAGATCATGGATGAGCTTACTCTTATAGGGAAAGCAGATCTTGTTGCAGACAGCTCCACTCCAGGTGATGGAAAGCTTGCAAGCCATTCTCTCAGGACAATCATTCAAAAGCTTGTTAATAATAAAGCAGTAGTTACCAGTTACTATAACATATACAGGGATATAATAACGAGGGATTGGATAAGGCCAATTCTTGGCTTGGATGACGGTGCTACTGAAGGAGAAGTATTGGTAGCTTTTCTTAACCAGTCCGTAGAAGTATTTACCTTAAATTCAAGAAATGAATTTGTGCGTTATGGTGATGTGGCTGCACGCCTGGGCAACAAGTTTGGTGTGGACAGCAGGTTACTGGAGCTTATTCTGGAAATAAACCTTAACCAGAAAGTGGATGAAGTTGCAGAAAAATTAAACCGGAATATGGACCAGTATAACATCAGCCTGGAAGATGCCATATTTATTCTGGAACTCTATAACCTCTATAAGGAGCCGACAATTGATAATGGAGGACCCAGCGGACCCAGTGGCCCCGGCGGTACTGGCGGAGGTGCGCCGGTAGATATCATAATTGACGGCGCCAATGAAATCGGGGATATTACCACCGGTGAAAAGGTTGACCAGGAAGCTGCCGAAAAGATAGCAGAAATAATAGACACCATAAGCGGTCACATTGAAGGAAAAACTGACCAGGCTACAGCTTCCAACGCGGCTTCCGTGGCATTGGTCATCAAGAATGCTGTGGAAGCGGCAGAAAAATCGGCAGATGAAGGTGTCAAGGCTCAAATCATTGCCAAGGCAGCTGAACTTATAGGAAAAGTGGCGGCAGCAGCGTCAAACATAACCGACGCCCAGAGTTCCTATGATGCAGCAATGGCATTAAGTGAAATGATTGGCAATATCGGAAATACCGCAGCAGGTCCAAAAGATGTAACAACGGTAGTTGCAACAGAAGTAAATAACGCGGTAAAAGCGGTGGACAAGCTTATTGACAATATTACCGATAACAGTAAAGCTGTAAATATTGTTAATGAAGTGATTGAATCTACAGGCAAGGTTATTGGCAATACTGAAAATGCAGGTAAAGCTAATATTGACATAAGAAAAGCTGTTATTGAAACTGCCGGTAAGGTAGTGGAGAGAATAGGCAGTGTAAATTTGACTGCCCAGGTTGATGACGGCGTTGCATCGGCTAAAATAGACAGTGCTTCATTAAGTGCGATACTTGCAAAAGCTGAGGATGCTGCAAATACTGCAACGGCATTTAATAATATGCTGAGTGAGAACGGTATAAAGGGCACTGTTGAATCAAAGATAAAACTGGATATTGAGGCAGAGGCCGAAGACGTAAAAGTAGAATTGCCTGCGGCACTTTTGTCAGATGTAAAGAGTAGTGGTATTGATAAAGTAGTGTTTGCCTCAGGAGTTGCTTCGCTTACTGTTGAGCCGGATTTCGTCGATATTGAGGATGAGGCTTCAATTATAATCCAGAGCAGAAAAGTTGACACCTCAACCCTTGATGGATTGTCAGAAGAGCAGGAACAGCTCATAGAGGCAGGTACGCCGGTTTATGACTTCAATGTAATCCTCATGGATGCTTCTGGTAATGAGACTCTCATCAGCAACTTTAACAAGAAGGTTACCGTTTCCATACCTTATACGTTAAAGCGCGGAGAAGACCCGGATAATATCACGGTTCTTTACCTGGCAGATGACGGCACTGTAAAGAACATGTCTGGTAAATACGATCCGGATACAGGAATGGTAGTATTTGAAACCATCCATTTCAGCAAATACATCATTAAGTCAATAAAAGTAACCTTCAGCGACATTAAGCCGAATTTCTGGGCAGCTTCATATATTGAGTCCATGGCCGCCAAGGGAATAATCAGCGGCAGACCTACCGGCATATATGACCCGCAGGGCAATGTAACAAGGGCTGAATTTGCCAAGATGGTAACGGTTGCCATGAACCTGGTGGATGAAACCCTTAAGTCTAATTTCAGTGATGTTCCTGCTGACGCATGGTATGCTCCATATGTGGCTTCGGCTGAAAAAGCGGGAATTATTACAGGTTATACTGACGGCACCTTCAGGCCCGATGGGCTCATAACCAGGGAAGAGATGGCTGCTATTATATTCCGGGCTTTAGGTGAAGACGCTCCCAGAAGGATATATGATTTCCTGACATTTGATGATAACAATAATATTGCCACATGGGCCAGAACGGCAGTAGCAGCAGCGGTAAGGGATGGAATCATAACAGGAAAACCTGGCAACATGATGGATCCCAAAGGAAAGACCACCAGGGCAGAGGCAGCAGCAATTATATACAGGATGTTTAATTATTGATATGCAAGAGCTTTTGATGAAAAAGGGCGGTAAATTGCCGCCCTTTTTATTTCACCTTAATATTGATTTTACGACGTTATATTGATTATGATGCCATATAATAACATTTTATACCAAATTGTTACTTTTAAAAGTTGACACAATAATATTCCTGGTATATAATTTACTTGTTCAAATGCTGAACAAGAGAAGATTCGCCGTTATATCAGGCGGTGTTTCGGCCCGCCCGGATGTAACCGATGGTCATAGCTGAATGTGGAATTGAACCCTATGAGGTTCAATATAGCAGAGCTATGCCTTTTTTTATTTATCATATTTTCCAGGTGCATATATGAGCGAAATTGATGTATTAAGACAAATAGAACAGGATAGTACATCTACACAGCGTGATATAGCAAAAAACACCGGCCTTTCCCTGGGTATGGTTAACATACTGCTTAAACGCCTTGTAAAAAAAGGCCTTATAAAGATGGAGAGGCTTACACCCAGGAAAATAAAGTATATACTTACCCCTGAAGGTATAAAAAGGTTGACTACAGTTACGTACAGTTATATTGTATCTTCAATTAATTATTTAAACCGGTTGGAAGGCGTCATTAATGAGGTTATTGAAAGGTATGAGGGCAAGAACATAATGCTGTACGGAAAGAAAGATGAGGTATTTAGTGTATTAAAATCAAAGCTGGACCATCATGGCACAGAGTATATGGTGTTGAATAACTTGGAAGAAATTCATAAAATATTAAACAAGAATCAAGATGGGAATAGAGTTGTTATAACATGGAATCCCGAATGTTGTGAAGAACTTGAGAAAAAGAATATACAGTACTTCTGTTTATTAGATAAGTTATGAAAAAGGTAATTATTTATATAACCATTTTTATAGTTGTAGCATTGGCAGTAGGCGTTTATGTGCTGAATATGGTTGGAAATAAACTTCTTGATGTGGCTATTGAAAGCATGATAGACATACCGGAATTAGATTTATTGGATGAAGCGGAAATAGAAGACGTTTTAAAAGAAACTCCGGAAGATGACATAGAAATAGAACCCACAGAAGAGCATGTTGAAATAGAAGAGGTAGAAGAACAGGATAAAATTGATACACCGGTAGCAAAGGAATCTGGAACAGAAGAAAATACTGTAATAAATAATACTGATTCAGGTAAACCAGCTTCAGAAGTAGTTACTGCATTAAATGATGAAGAGAAAGGTAATGCAGAAAGAAATAACGGTAGTAATAAGCTTAGTAATTCTAGTAAGACTGAAAACGTGGATAATAGCAGGTCTGAAGACATTTTTGTTGAAGAAAAACATGATAATATAAATCAAGGGCAAGCGAAAACAGATAAAGGTGAAGATAAAGAAAATAATGTAAAGTTACCTGCATTTACAGTTGATGACATAGAGGCAATAAAAAACCGCGTGACAGTGGAAGATAGAATAAAAGCGGCGTTATTGGTTTTACGTAAATTATCGCCAGGAGATATAGCATTGCTTAAGTCCATGCTCAAAGGCGGCATAAGTGTAGAGGAAAAGGAACAGGCTAAACAGCTAGTTTACTCAAGGTTTAATGATGAGGAAGTACAGCAAATAAAGGAGATATATAGAAAATACATCAGATAAAATTAGCAGCTTTTTATATGGGGGGTCATCATGTCTTATTTAAAAATAAAAAGGTTATCAGATATAGTTCTCTCTTTTCTAGCTCTTCTTATACTGTCTCCCATATTTTTGATTATAGCCATAGCTATAAAAATAGACTCAAAAGGCCCGGTACTGTTTAAGCAAAAAAGGGTTGGAATCAATAAGAGTCATTTTAATATATTGAAATTTCGTACCATGAGAATTGACACACCTAAAGATACACCGACCCATTTATTGGAGAATCCTGAACAGTGGATAACAAGGGTGGGGAAGTTTCTCCGGAAGACAAGCCTTGATGAACTACCCCAGATTTGGAACATACTAGTTGGACATATGAGTATTATCGGTCCCCGGCCGGCACTTTGGAATCAATATGATCTTATTGAAGAAAGAGACAAGTACGGTGCTAATGATATTAGACCTGGGCTTACGGGATGGGCGCAGATTAATGG